>Ga0247611_10001939_pt1 | contig 35318 bp, 29 predicted proteins | sample 177DNAGHGhighgp2_FD_192422 | JGI IMG/M metagenome (GOLD analysis project Ga0247611, IMG submission 192422) | Sheep rumen microbial communities from Palmerston North, Manawatu-Wanganui, New Zealand - 1770 DNA GHGhigh gp2 | ecosystem: Host-associated > Mammals > Digestive system > Stomach > Rumen... | reverse complement strand
TGTTTTACCAGCAACAATGTCTGCTCCAAATGTTCCGTCATTGAACAAATAGTCAAACAACTTAGCTTTCTTAGGGTTATAATGTACCTCATTTTCAGCTACACATAGACTTACATTAGGCAAAATTTAATTTTGCCTAGCTTCTTCATAAGAAGCATGATTTTCAAATTTCTTTAAATATTTCATAATTTTAATAATTGTTTTCTTATTATATAAATATCAATAATAAACAATAAATGCAGCCATTTTTGACTGCATTTTTAATATTAGAGTATGATTTCGTTTTTATCCTTTTTTCACCGTGTAAACTGTATGTTCCACTCCATCAATGGTTTCAGTGCTTTCGACTGATACATATCCTTCAGGAACGTAAGATGTACCTTCTCCTTCAGAAGTGTTATTTGCTGGGTCGAAATCATAGAACTTACCACCAGTTACAACAATCTTTGCCGTACCATTCTGATAGTTTGCATCATAGCAATTCAATAAGAATTTCTTGTTCTCATTGTCATTTCTGAACACGCCATTGGTAATGTTAATTGTGCCAAGATAACAGTAAATTAACTCACCCTCTCTATTGGTAACATATGTAGGTATGCCGAATGCTGTTCCACCAAGAGTAATCACGGCATCCTCACCATTTGCCTCGATAGCGATATGACCATTTGCATTTAATGTACCACCACCTTGGATAGTGAACTGCTGTGTTCCTCTTACCATAATTGATGGATTGGTTGTGGTATTGGCAGTTGTAGTAACGGTTTTACCATTGAGATTCAAAGTGGTGATGTTCTTTGATGTTATGCCGCCAGTATAGGTGTTGCTCTCAATATCTTCAGTAAGTTTGATTATACCACTTTTCTTTAGCATATCAGTGAGTTTGCCATCAGCTGGTACGCTATATTCAACAGCACCACCAAGGTCTCCTACTATTTCTTTAAGTTTTTTATAATCAGTCTTAATGGCATCAATCTCGACTTGCTTCTCTGCAAGCATTGAATCAACCTCGTCTTTTGTATAAACAACATCAGCATCTGCTTTAGTCTCAATCTTTTCTGCTGCCAAATTTAATGATGTCCACAAATCTGTCAATCCACTTTCAACATCATCTTTTGTTGCAAGATTTGAAATGTCTTGATGTTCTGTCAAGAATCCTTGTTCACCGACCCAAGCCTCTGTTGCATATCCGCTCAATGATTGATGCTCAGTTAAGAATTTGTCATCGCTTTCTTGCTTTGTGTAAACATTGCTTGAAAGTGCCTCAAAATCTGCTTGTGAAGCCTTTAAATCTATTGCTGCTTGCAATTCGTCATCTTTGCCCTTTAATGCTGTTATGTCGCTTGAAATTGGCGTTATTTGGGCTTCTATTGCTTCAACATCAGATGAATCTGCTTTTCCTGACACTGCTCCTTCAATTTCTGCTTGTACATCTGCTGTTTTAGCGTATCCGTCAAGTGAAGGTATGTCAGATTTATCTGCTTTTTCGTCAAGTTTTGCGTCAACTTCAGATTTTTCGTAAACGTCAGATGCATCTGCTTTTCCAGATACTGCATTATCAATTTCTGTTTGGACATCGGCAGTTTTAGCATATTCATCCATTGAAGGAATGTCAGACTTATCTGCTTTTTCATCAAGTTTTGAATCTACCTCATCTTTTGTATAAAAAGTGCCTCCACTAATGATGTCTTTAAAATCGACATCTATTTCTTCTTTTCCAGACTCAGTATTGAAAATTATTTTAAGTACAGTACCATCAAGTTCAACTGACTCAATCATACCGTCTTTAACAAAATCTGTAGTATCAACTGATGCAACTTCTTTTTGATTAGCTAAAAAGACTATTTTATTTTCATCTTTTTTATAAGACACCCCATCTATTTTATCTTTTTTTAAGTCTTCGATGTCTTTTAGTTCTTGCTTATCATTTTTTTTACTTTCAGACAAATCATCTTCTACGGCAGATTTTTTACTGACATAATAATTTGACTCTTGGTATCCCCAAGGTTCGTACATTCTGTATTTTCCCATTGTCTAATATTGTTTGAATATTTTATTTAATAAGTTTCATGCGCAAGCATTGCAAGAAGGTTATTTATTTTCATGTATTCCCCTTCAATCCACATATAAATGTCACCATTTCTCCTGATTTCTATTGCATTTTTTCTTTCAAAACTAGAATTTCCGACACCTATTGTGAACATAGTTTTATCGGAATCATTCAACCCTGTATGCGTTATATTATATGTTCCGAATCCTACCTCATGTGGGTTACTAGTTTCTATACCTTCTCCAATTATTGTAATGGCACTAATAGCTTCTTCGATGTCATGTATTTCACGGTGCATTACATCTATGATACCATTTCCTTCATCAGTATAGTCTTTACGGTCATCACCATCCCAATCTGTAAGGGCTTTAACAATATTTGATGTGTGCGCCAAAGAATTGGATATTACGTTTTCTTTACCAACGGCCCTTAACGTCTCTTGCTGGATAGCATTAGCTAATGAAGACTCAACATTCTGCGCACGTAATGTTTCTTCGCCTATTTTACTATCTATTGATGATTCAATTTCTGCTTTAACAGCGTTCACATAAGCTTTATCTGCCTTTGCTGTAATCTGTCTTTCTAAGTCAGTTTTAGTTTCATCAACGTAGTCTCTAACTGCACTGTCTTTAACATCTGTATAAGCTTTTGCCTCATTTAAAGCATTATTAGCAACGTTTTTTGCATATTTTTTAGCGCCATAAATGGTATTGTCCTCTTCTCTGTCACTTGCGCTACCAATGATTGCATTATCGGCTTCAACCCTGTCATTGATTTCTTTGTTTAAGTCCCTTCTAAGGTTAGAAATTTTTTCGTCTCTTTCGATGTTTTCTTCCCTTATGTCATCAATTCTACCATTGGTATCATCTATTCTTTGTCCAAGAGCGTTATCACCAGCTATTCTATCTCTTATTTCTTGCTCTAAATCAGAAGCAACATCACTAATTGAACCACTTACTGCTCTAAGTTCTGTTCTGTCAGCCTTTCTATTGTCTAATGAATCTAACTGTACACCGAATCTAGCCTTATCCCTCTCATAATCGGTTTTATCAACCTTATTATTAAGACTGTCAGATAAATTGCTAACTCTATTTTCTAGCGCATTAAAATCAGCTTTATCAGTCTTGCTAGGTAATGCAACATTGTTAATCTGGTAAATGTCATTGCTATTCTTTGTTACGTCCTCTGTTAACTCAGCAATGTCTTCTTGAAGATTTGCGATTTCCCTATCACATTTTGTCTCTAACGTACCTACTCTGTTATAGAGTGTATCAATTCTGCCATTTGTGACTGTCTTATATTGAGATAAGTCGCTATTAAGCTCATTATACTGGTTGTACAATGTGGTCTGAATATCGCCTACTCTATCCTCTAGAGCGTTCAACCTTGCTTTACTTGCGTATTTGGCATCAGCATCTGTTTCAGTTATAAAGCCTCTGCTTAATACCCATTCCTCAGTTGCATAATCGCCACTAATTCCACCAATTAAATCATCAACCTCTTGTTTTGTATATACATCAGACTTTTTGGCGAAAAGATTTTCTGCTTCTTCCTTTCCAATTTTTCCACTCTCCAAAGCATCTAATCTTGCGTCTGTTTCTTCTTCGAAAGTTGACTCTTGTGAAATATGCTGGTTTAATTTATCATCTACTGAATCTATTTTACTTGATAGATTTCCTAATTCATCATAGATAGGGTTAAAATCATCAACAATTTCATTAATTTTATCAGTAATTTCTCTATCACGAGACTCAAGTTTATCAATTCTTTCCCTATTCTTATTTATACCCTTTGCAAGCCACTTGTTAATCTTATCTTGCTTATCCATGAAAGTATCAACCTTACCACTAAGTGAATCTACTGTTATCTTATCAGCCTTTCCACTTGTAGCTCCAGAAATTGCATTGATTTCCTTATCTTGCTCTTTATTTGTTTCACGAATATCGCTCAAGTCAACGTTTGGTATGCCCATATAAACGTTTTGGTCAGCATATCCATAGAACTCTAAGTGTCTTATTCTTTTTCCCATAATTTTTTTATGATTAATCTTATAAATTACGTTTTATTTTTTAATTTTAGTACTAATTTACTATAAATAGTTTTTTTAAAATAAAAATACATAAAGAATTGCAATAATATAGCAGTTGGCACAAATATAATCCGTTTAACATTTTTTATACAAAATAATTTGGTTTTTCAAACTTTTTTTCGTATCTTTGCATATAGGAATAATAATATAAACTTTTAAAATATGAGAAATGGTTATTGGAAATGCCAATTTGAAAACAAAAATAGCGAAATTGTAGAGAAAACCATCTATGCAAAAACATCGCACGGTGCGTTCAAACACACTTTTGAAATGGGCGTTAGAATTGGTATGTCCCCAAAATACGAAACTTTAAGGGAAGCTACTGATGAAGAGGCAAAAGAATTTAAAAAAACGATAAGAAAAAAAGCAAAAAAAACAACATATATGAAAATATCAAATAAAAAACTACAAGAAAATTGCTGGGAAGATGCTCAAGCAACTGCTGATTGGCTTAATGAAGCAATTGTTTATGATGACCAAGAAGACAAATTCTATATAGAATCTAAGTATCGAAATGATTGCGAAAAAATAGTTCTTAATTATAAAAAAGAATACACTGAAGAAGATTGGCAACGAGACAAAACAAACCCTCATTTGTATTGGTATTATCCCAATAAAAAAGAGTAGATGTGGTATCTACTCTTTTTTTTTTAATAATATTCAAAATTTCCATTTTTAGATGGTTTATTAACTTGGTTTCCAATACCTAAATTATATTTTTTTTGCATTTCGCCAAATGTAATTGGTATTATATATTCTATTCCTAATTGTTTTGCTTGTAAACATATGTCAGATAATGTTGCGCCTCCACTAATGTTATCGTCAAAAATTACAAAAACTGTGCCTTTTATTTTATCAATTTCTTCTTTAGCAAGCTCAGAGTTCAATGCAAAATAATTTTTCATCCCCATTCTAATGTCATTACTTAAATTTTTAATTTGGAAATCTTGTAACTGTAGTTTATGCATTGGAATAGATTTTACTTTAGAACCTCTTAAATATGGTTTTACTATACTCCATATATCTTCTGTTTTTCTTTTCTCTACTTGAGATTTAGTTCCCTTTAAAGCACTATAAATTTTATCTCTGTGCATCCCCTTTATAGAATTTTCTATTGCAATAAATTTGTCGAATAAATTTTTATAAAATCTAGCTAAAGCTTCACCAAACCTATCACCATATTGTTTTCTATTTACAGTATAACACCTATCTAATTGTGCATATGCAATATTATAATCATCAATTAATGGCTTTAAACTTTGAATTTTACCAAATCTGTTAAGCTCATTGTCTATATATTGTTCATGAGTTGAGTTATCATTTCCACTCTTAAACATTTTACTAGAATAATAACCTTTATTTTTATTTATAAAATCTTCATCTTTTTGCAGATTAGATAAATCTTTTCTAAATAAATTCATATTAATTTTCACAACTGGTAAACCATTGAGCTTAACTTTATTTTGCAGCTGCGTTGCTACCATATCATTAAAGTTACTACTACTATACACAGGATAGATAGAAACGCCACTAAACTTTACTTTACCATCAGATTCTTTATATAATTTATTTGTTACATAAGACACAACATTGTTTACCTTTTCATAAAACTGAGTAAAAAATGCATTATACTCTGGGTCATCCATCCACAATTCATAACTTTCTTTTTGTCCATCACCATCAAGGTCAATATCCATTTTGGCAAACTTATTTTTGAAATAATGCATGATTTCAGTTCCTCTAATTGATGTAATATTATAAGACATAATACCACCTTTTAATGGAACTTCATAAGTATCAGAGTTATTTTGGTCCATTTTACCTGTATTCAGAAGCTCTGTAGGATTTAATGTACCAAAGTTCTTGGTTGGAGCAGATGAAGCTCTTTTCTTGTAAGATAATTGAATTTTGTTTTTTCCTTTCCTTCCGCTAGCATAAACATCCTCTTTTAGTGAAAATAATTGATTTTCATTAATGTGTATAATTTTTGAGCCTATGCTATTGTAGCTATATAGTATCATAATATGTCAATTCCTAATATTTCGTTTATTGATTCAATAATCGCACGTTTGATTATTCCTTCATTTTTCTCCCATTCATAGTCATTGTTATCCCTCTCGCCATTATAAGTATAATAATCGCCTAAATTTGGTTGTTTTTGAGGTTTCTGAGGCGTTTTAACTGTCTGTTGCCTATCGTAGTCCAATAACTCTTTTAAATGCCTTGTAAGGGCTGTATATAAGCTTTGGTCGTAACCCTTCTTACCGCCAATACGCTTCATATGGTATCCTAACTTTTCAGCAAATACGTGAATTGCCCTAGGAGAGATATTCTTGCCTAGAGTCATCCTAAACTTTTTGCTCATTTCTTGCGCTGACCACAACATATTTTCTCTATTTATTATATAAATAGATTTTTATCACAAATAATATTTATCTCAATTTATTTGTTTTTTTGATTTTTTTAACATATATTTGCACAAAACTAAGAAGTGATGACATCCTAGTGTGTCTATAGCTTCCAATAACGATATAAACAATTCAAATAATGAGAGAAATTACAAGCGAGGTCGTTAACACATTCCTCAACGGACATGACCCAATGAAGCACATTATAGACATTGAATGTGCTTTCGATGAAGACCAAGTTAGCATTATCTATGTTGACAAAGAAGGTGTCAAACGCATTAAAAAAGATGATTTCAAACCCTTTGCTTGGGTTAAACACAGCGCAGCAATCAGGCTCTTCGATGGCAATAAGACGAAACTCAGAAGCACAATGAGAAGATACGGAATTTCCGTTAAAGCCTTAATTACATCCAAGGAAGGAGAAGAGCCAAACGAGAGATTGGAAAATGGATACAAATACCTCTTCTATGCTACTAGGAGAATGTCAAACAAGGTTTTCCAAATGTTTTTCCAAGAAGGCGGTGTTCCCATACAAGAACGTAAAAAAACTAGCACACCAACAGAATCCAATAAAGAGTATATGGTTGTTACACCAGTCGAACAATATATGATTCAAACTGGGCGTAGGCTCTTCAAAGGATATGATTCGTATGACCAATTGCTTAGATTCATCTTCGACTTGGAAACACAAGGTCTTAATCCTAGAATACACAGAATTGAACAAATTGGTATACATTCTAATAGAGGATATGATAAAGTTCTATCTGTTGAAGGTAACACAAAAGAAGAATTAGACAGAAACGAACTTAAAGCAATCGAAGAATTCTTGAAGATATTGGCAGAACTGAAACCAGATACAGTCGTTGGGCATAACTCTGAAAACTTTGACTGGGATTTCCTCATCGTCCGTTGTGAGCAATTAGGCGTTGATTTCTCAGAACTATCCACAAAATACTTCAGACACCCAATATATAAGAAAAAGAAAGAAGCGGTTCTTAAACTAGGTGGAGAAGTGGAGTATTATTATCCTACGATTATGTGGGGTCATAATGTATTGGATTCACTTCATGCTGCACGAAGAGCGCAAGCAATTGACTCTAATATGAAATCCTCAAACTTGAAATATGTAACCAAATACCTAAACTTGAAAAAACCAAACAGAGTATACGTTCCTGGAGATAAAATCACATCAACTTGGAACATAAAAGAAAAAGTATTTGGTTTTTCAGATGTTGATGGCGATTGGTATAGAGTAACGGATAAAAAACCGTTATTGCCAAACTATGAACTTGTAAGCGGAAGATACATCGTTGAACGTTACCTTTTAGATGACCTCTGGGAAACAGATAAAGTAGAAGATAGATTAAACGAATCCAACTTTCTAGTTGGTAAAATGCTTCCAACTACATTCTCAAGGGCTTGTACAATGGGTACAGCTGGCATTTGGAAACTTATTATGTTGGCTTGGTCATTTGAAAATGACCTTGCAATTCCAGCATTGGGAACGAACAAAAGATTTACAGGAGGTTTATCTCGTTTGCTTAAAACTGGATACGTTGACAGAATTGTTAAACTTGATTACAATAGCCTTTATCCATCTGTGATTTTAACTTGGAACATTAATAATGATGTGGACGCAATGGATGTGCTGAATAAGATGCTTAATTATGTTCTTGGACAACGTGAAAAATATAAAGAACTTAAAGCCGAAGCTGGGGTTAAAACAGACGAATTAAAAAAAATTCTAACAAAATGTACAAATGAAGCAGAAAAAGAACATATAAAGAAAGAAATCGCATATTGGAAAGCAGAAAAAAGCGGAAACGATAAAAAACAATTACCTCTCAAAATATTAGGTAATAGTTATTTCGGAAGCGCAGGAAGTCCTGGTATATTCCCTTGGGGTAATATTCTTGCAGCAGAAAAAACAACTTGCATTTCTAGGCAATTACTTAGACTAATGATTTACCATTTCAAGACATTAGGCTATAATCCGATTGTTGGAGATACCGATGGGTTTAATTTCCAAATGCCAAAAGAAGAAGATTTCCGATATACAAATAGCCATCCTTACATTGGAAAAGGTTTAGGTAGAAACGTTAAAAAAGGGGCAAAATATACTAGAGTTGAGGCTGATGTGGCAGAATTTGAAGATTTATTCCTAAATACAACCTACAATAATGGTGTGCAAAGATATGGTCTAGGTATAGATGAATATTGTGATGCTTGTATTCAATTCGCTAGGAAAAATTATGCTGACTTAATGCCAGATGGTACAACCAAAAAAGTTGGCAACACGATTAAATCTAGAAAGATGAGTGGATACCTTGAGAAATTTATTGATGAGGGAGTAGATTTGCTTCTTAGGGGAAATGGCTATAAATTTCTATCTAACTACTATGACTACATAGAAAAGATATATAATTACCAAATCCCAATTAAAGACATAGCATCAAAGGGCAATATCAAGAAATCCATTAAGGACTACATCGCAGACTGCAAAACATTAACTAAGGCTGGGTCTAAAAAATCTCGTCAAGCTTGGTATGAACTTGTAATCAAGGAAAACGTCAATGTTAATGTGAGTGATACGATTTATTATATAAACACTGGCACTAAAAAAGGACACTCTGATGTAAAACGTGTGACACACTATTATGCATATGATGAGAATGGAGATAAAATTGAAATAACAAAAGAGGTTGAAAAATTATACAAAGAAAACTTAAAAGTTGCTGCTGATGCTGGAGTCGATTCAAAAAAAACTCGTCTTGAGTTAGCAAAAGAGCATTATGGCAACAATGCATTCGATGAGGATGAGATAATACTTAACTGTAAACTAGTTCCAAATGAAATCCTTGATAAAGAGGAAGACGTTCTTTGCAGTGAATATGAAGGGTTGGAATACAATGTGGAGAAATACATTGACCAATTTAACAAAAGAATAACACCATTGTTGGTTTGTTTCCACCCAGATATTAGGAGTAAAATATTGATAAATAACCCAAAAGACAGACTTTTCTTTACGGAAGAACAATCTAAATTGGTAAGTGGTTATCCCAATAAAGAGGAAGACCAAGATACGTTTGAGGCGTTGATGACCCCAGAAAGAAAAGAAATAGAGTTTTGGGTTAAAATTAATGAAACGCCTCCTTTTGTCAAAGAATGCAATATTGATTGGGATACGTTAGTACAAAAACACTTGAAAGAGGTTGAAAACGAGAAAAACGAACTGTTTGAAACAGAAAACAAAAAATATCTTGATGCTTTGGAAACAATCACGAATAAAGATGTGGAAGATTTTGAAAATGAAGGTAAATTACCAACAGCAATAGCATCAATAATGACACTTGGTTCTGATATGAGGCTTTACTTTAAGAAAATACCCAATAAGACACCATCAACTGGTGGATTCGTATTCGATGACATTGCATATGATTACATTGATAGAAATGAACAATAACAAAAAAAGGTTAGGAGTTTTCCTAACCTTTTTTATATAGTTTATCCGTTGTGGTATCTCTTACCATTTCTGTATACTCTATCGTAATAATTCTCTGCTGTTGCAGAATCATCAATCATATACTTTTCGTAAGGTGTACCTTCACCGTTTTCAGTGTACTGTCCGCAATCCCAAACGTTGCTCAAGAATAGACCATTGTACTTAGATTCTGGAACGAATCCTAGACTAGTTAAGTCAACAATTCTCAATACGTTTGTATCAGTGAACTCTGAGTATGCGCAACCGCTATCACCACTTTCAACGCAATCACCATTATAATCAGTGATTACCAAATCCTCATCTTCTTGCCATCTAGCAGTATCATTACCATGAGATAATCTTACATCAACAGCAATCATCTTCTTATCTGGGTCATCTGGATATACTGGGTCTTGTACTACTTGAGTAGATGTTGTAGGTCTCTCACTACCCTTCATTGCCATTCTCATCAATGCACAGACAGCTTCCTCAAGAATCAAGTCAGCTTGTGCGAATGTTGTTGCGCTTGATAGCAAGCAACCTTGGCTTGCTGGGTAGTTAATTACCTTATCACAGTTACCAACGACTCCAAGTACATCCTCAACCATTTTTGTTTCGGCACTAATACAAGAAAAATCTCCACCTACACCGCAGATTGCTCTGTCAAGAAGTACATCTGCATCATCCATACTTGTTGCTGCACTGATTATGCAAGCATCAATATGTCCTGTGTAATGATATGGAGTACCATCTGCATTGATTCCACAAGGAGGTATCGTAAAACCAAGAACATTCTCTTGGGTGATGTTAACCTCTTGCCATAAGCAATCGACATCTTCCTCTACATTTGTAATTCTTGTGTGTGCGGAACAAACATATTTGTCAAGAATAACATCTGCATCATACATGTCTGTTGCGGCACTGATGAAACAAGCCCCCTCTTTTGGGGTATATGTAAAACCACTACCACATTCTTGGTCAACCTTATGACCTAAAACGGCTGTTTCTACTTCTTTAAGCTCATTCCTAGTACATTCTGAAATACCTATTGATTCAGTAATTGCAGAGCCACTAGCATAAAGTCCATTGTTTCTAATTTCAATGATATTATCGCTTCCTTGGTCTGGTTTACCGTCACCGTCATGGTCATCTGTTATAAGAACTCTACCCCAAATGATGTCAACAGTACCTGTTTCAGTTGTTTGGTCTTCCTTATGCAATTCAAGAGCACTCTTCTCAGATGGATTCTGAACATCCCATTCATTGAACAAATCAGCTACTGGGAATTTCATGATTGTATCTTCCTCTTCGCCAGCTCTACGATAAGTAATTACCAAGTCTTTCTCAGTATAGTCATAAGAAATATCCTTGATTAATGAACCAGGACCAAGTGTTACACTGTTAAGAATCTTATTATCTGGTCCGTAGATTGTCAACAAGTTAGCAGACTGATTATATCCAAGTCTTGCAGTTGAATACAAACCACCAAGTCTATCACTTGCTGTGATGATATTATCATCAGCTTGAGCAATGATTACACTATGTTTAACCTCGTCAGGATTTGCACCCTCGTTACGAACTCTTTCATTGTGTATTGTGGTTGTATCGAAGAACTCAATTGGTCTGATTACTCTCCAAATGTGCTCATCTTCAGTTTCTCTTGCTTCCTTCTCAGCCTCGATTCTAATGCTAAGAGCATCTTCAGCATCTTGCGCTCTCTGGGTTTCAAGATTCAAATTGTTTTCAATCTGGTCTTCTCTACCCTTTGCTCTAGTTTCCTCGTTTGTGATTGCAATACGTAAATCTCTATCACCCTCAGTTCTTGCAAGAACTTCAGCATTAATCTGAGCTTGTAAATCATCGTCCTTATTAATTGAACGGTCAATCTCAGCATCAAGCTTACCCTCAATACGCTGTTCCTCACCAATTGCACGAGTAATCTCGTTATCAATTTTGGTGTTCAACTCACGTTCAATTCTTGCCTCTTCAGATGTTGCACGAGCAATCTCGGTATCAATCTTCTGGTTAAGAGTATTGTCACCATTCTGTCTGTCAAGTGTTTCTACCTCAAGAGCATGTGTTATTGCACTCTCAGCAGTCTTAGCTCTGTCTTCCTCTGCATGGATGAGACCTTCTAATCTCAAATCTTCATTTGTTCTATTAGTAATCTCATTTGTGAGGTCAGTTCTAAGCTCGTTAATCTTGGTATCATGCTCTTCATCCTTTTCTGTTGAACGAGTAATCTCATTATCCAACTTGGTTTCAATTCTCTGTTCCTCAGATGTTGCACGTGTTATTTCATTGTCAATCTTTGTATTGAGTGCAGTATCACTAGAAATACGAGCAGTTGTCTCTTCTACGATTTCATCGTGAAGTGCATGTTCTGCATCCTTTGCTCTCTGTATTTCCTCTGCAATTTTTCTGTCATGCTCATTATCCTTGTCAGTTGAACGAGCGACTTCTACTCTCAAAGCTTCCCATAAGTTATCGTCCTCAGTTGTAGAACGTTCAACCTCACGGTCAAGCTTCTCTTCAATACGCTGTTCCTCACCAGTTGCACGAGCAATCTCTGCTGCAAGACCATCCTCAAGTGCGTCAATGTCATCCTCTGCTGCATCCATTCTATCACCCAATGCTGCAATATCAGCCTTGTTCTGTTCAATCTGAGCACCAGATACATAAAGAGCACCGTTATCATTGATTAAGATGTTATCCTCATGGTCTGAAATGATTGATTCAGCATAAAGAACATCTTGTGTTGCGCCACTTTCTCTGTACTTGTAAAGCTTGATTGCACCGTTTGTATCCTCAGATACACGCCACTCGTTAATCAAGTCGTGAACTGGAACAACAACGTCTGGCATTCTATGACCATCTACAGTGTACTCTATAATGATTGCCTCCCTTGTTTGGTCGTAGTAAATCTTATCTACAACAGAGTTGGTCTTCAAGTCAAATGTCTTAGTTCCGTTTGTTGTCTTGAACACAAGTACGTTCTTGCTAGTGCCTGACTCGAAATAGTAATCAAGGTCAACACCTGCATATAAACCGTCATTATTCAATTTAATGACATTAGGCATACCCTCAATCTTCTCTTCACTAAGATTTACGCTGATTACTGGCTTAACTGGGTCTGTCTTATCAACATCAATTGAATGGTCTAGATTAATAACATCAATAAGTTTACCCTTTGTATCTGCGCTAAGTGCGTCAATCTCTGCTTGAAGTCTTGCATCCTCACCAACACGCTCAGACTTTTCTCTATCGAATTCGTCTCTTACAGTGTTACGGATGTCGAAGCCCTCACCAAGTGCGTCATCGAATTTCTTCTCAATTCTCTGTTCTTCACTCTTTGCACGTACAATCTCAGCCTCTGTCTTTGCTGAAAGCAATCCAAGGTTAGCATCAATTGTATCAGTCTTTGCAGAAATTGTGTTTGTCTTTGCAGACAACTCATTGAACTTATAAGTTATAGTCTCATGACCATCTATTGAGAAACCGTCACCAATTGTCTGTTCAATTGTGCTGATTTTAGAATCATGCTCTGTGTCCTTTTCCTTTGAACGAGTAATCTCGTTATTAATCTTGTCCTCAATACGCTGTTCCTCGCTAGTAGCACGTTCAACCTCTGCGTCAAACTCTACTCTCAAAGTATCAACCTTACCACTAGTCTCGTTAAGTCTAGCGTTAATGCCAGCATCGTTAGCGTTAAGTTTATCAAGCTCATCACTTACATTACCGTCTCTACCATATCTGATATTGTCAGCAGTACCCTTAACGAACAACTCATGGTTCTTATCAATCAAAATATTATCTGGGTCATCGTAAATTGCAGCATCAGCAGATACTTTATCATTTCCTGCAATAACTCTTTGTTTATGTAATTTTATGTTATGCCCTTCATTCTGAATATCCCATTCCCAATCTTGCATCATTTGGCCAATTGGAATATCCACTTCTTGTATGTCACCGCTTCCATCTTTATATAAAATTACTAAATTTTCAGTAACTGGGTCATAATAAATTTTTGTAAAAGCTTCAACAGAATTAAGATGTATTTCCTCAACAGAAGTTCCACCAGTAACGTTTGACGTTGTAAAAATAAGTTTATTTTCCTTGTTTAAATACTTTAAACTAGCAGTTGCATAATACCCATCAATTTTTTCATAAATAATATTAGTACTATCATTTGAAGTACCTTTAGCCGCATTAGAAAGTGCCTCTTGAACTGACATTTCTTCTCCATCCTTAAAGAATGTAATATTACTTGCCAATCCATCAACATACAAATATCTTCCATCACTAGTTTTCTTCAATATGTTATACCTTCTGTCAGCAAGTCTTACATCTGCTTTAAGAACATCTTGCCAAGGTTCAACATGATTGTGAAGTGCATCATCACCATATCCAACCTCTTCTCTAGTGAGAACAATAGGAGTATTTGATGCTTCTCCTTCAACGCCCCATTCATCAATAAGATTCTCAAGTGACACAACGACATCAACCCCATCTTTTCTTAATAGATGTAAAGATTCATCTTTTTTACTATAATATCCTTTTACAATATAATAATTGTTTATCGGAAATTCTTTTGTGTCACCATTGACTGTGAACAAGATACATCCAGTTTCTTCATCAACTTTCATATCCACATATGTGAACAAGCCATCATCAGTGTTAAGGATGATATTTGGCTTACGAACATCATCAAATATCTGGGATGTCGCAACCACAACATCACCGCTAATAATTGTACCGTCTTCTGTTTTCTCAGAGTATAAGTTCAATGTATTACTGTTTTTTGTGAATATAGTCAAACCTTTGACTGCCTTTTCTATTTCTTCCCACAATTCCTCAATTTCCTTCTCTGTATTATCAATGTCAATAATACAAAATCTGTTGTCACCATAACCGAATCCACCATCATTAGTATAAGAACCTATTGCCAAAATAACGTGTGGGTTTGTTTCATCTTCAACATTCTTGTATCTAAGAATGGTTGGTTCTGCAAATAACGAATAACCGTATTTCTTATCTTCATAAGCTAAACCACTGTCAGCAAACCTTATTTGGCTATATATATACTCAATGGCATCTTGTCTTGTTTCAAACACACCATCCGCAGCGGTATATCCACTGCCATTACCGTGATGTCTTAATTGTAATCTATTGATTGTATTCATTTTACTATATATTGTTATCAATTTATTAAATTTCGCCAAAATTACCATCAAACATTATTTTGATAAAATGTTCCTCATTACCGTCCTTTGATTCAAGAACTAAATTAAACAAATCTTTACCAACTGCTGCTGTCATTGTGTAAGGATTTTTTGATGGGTTAATCAATTGTCCATCAATTTCATCCTCTCTGGCTTTTGCTCTCTCGATTTCCTCATCAAGCTTTAGTTCGATTTCATCTTCTCTATCTGTAGCTCTCTCGATTTCATCATCTATTTTCTCATTAAGTTCTGCTTCAGCCTCTTCTGCTCTAGCAGTCTCAGCGTCAATCTTCTCATCAAGCCTCTCTTCTTCTGCTTCTGCTCTAGAAATTTCAGCATCAATCTTGACATTTAAAGCAGTCTCAGCACTAATAGCACGAGAAATCTCCTTATTTAAGGCATCACGTATATCATTTTCTTCTCTTGTTGCTCTTTCTATTTCTTCGTTAATCTTATCATTAAGATAAGTATCTCCAGATGCACGAGCTTCTGCTTCTTCGGCCAATGCTTCCCACAATTCTAAATCTCCTTCGGTTCTTGCTGAAATCTCTTCATCAATTCTATTATTGATATTATCAATCTCTTCCCAAATTTCTGTATCTCCTGAAATTCTCTCTTCTCTTTCTTGTTCAATAATAGGAATGATAATTCTAAGCAATCTTTCAATTGCCAAATAATCAGTATTTACCAAATCTTGGTTGCACTCATCTTGCGTAGAAGTTCCTCCAGTTGTAAAAACTCTATATTCAATATTATATTGTGCAACATCAGGTATAACTACCTCAACACAATGTTCAACATCTTCAGCATCAATCCAGCAAACATTTGTGGTTTTCTCACCATTGTTGACATCAAAACAAGTGTTTTCTACAACAACAGTATCACCTTCATTAAGTTGTTTTTTCTCCCAATAGCATCCATTCCATTCGTTTAAGAAAACTGCTTTTCTTTTTTCTATAATTTCTCCATTATTTACTTCAGCAACCTCTGCACCATCTTGGTCTCCATCAGCAGGAATAAAACCTTCTTTCTTAGCATAGTTACTTGCTAGCCAAATTTGTCTTATTTCTGGAAATAATATTGTTTTATATGGTATACCATCAATGTACTCAGTATCAAAATAATTAGAGCCATTGTAATCTTTAACTAGCCTTACTGAATAAAATGGTGAAGGACATTCTGCTTCTTGTGTCACCCCACACCTATTCCAATCAAATATCTTAACATATCTATCTTGTTCAGCATCACCATATACATGGCTAGTTGTCCACATGACCGATTTCTCTCCAAAAGCTGATGCTTGTGGTCTATCGTATCCATCAAGTGTAACAACACCACTTGGAAGTATAGACATTCCATATTTGTCAACACCAGTACATTTACGTTTCTTCTCATCAGGAACATCTGAATCATTGGCAGATGTGTTATCATCATAAGAAATATAATCTTCATCACCAGTTTCAATTGAGAAAGTACAACTAGTAATTGGAACAGTAGGAGTACAATCACAATTTGGCGAACCAACCCATCCACAAACTGATTTTAAATATTTACCTGCAACCTTTCCTAACTCAACATGGCATCTTGCTGAGTTATGGTTTCTATACTCACAAGGCTCTATTAAATTTAGCAGAGTATCCCAATCTTCTTTTGACGGAACTCTCCATCCATGACCCTCGTCAGATATATTTTTTGAAATTTTATCAAGGCCAGAACCGTTATACAAGTATCCATAATCATTGGCATACTCAATTGTTGCATATCTAGTTCCTAATTTGGCAACTTCTGGTAATTTACCACCTTGTGTCAAATCAATTCTTGCAATTACTGGAGCATACATACCAGTTTTCTCAGTTCCATTTAAACCTAACGGAGAATCTAATGTACCATATCCCTTGAGTGTGCCATCGGTAATAACTTTTGTTAAAATGTCAGTGCCAATAAGTTCCTCTATCTTGTCTCTAAGCATTTCTAATGTGATAAGGTGGTCAATCTTAAATTGTTTCACACCATTCTTCCCATCATAATATACTGATAAAGAAACACCTTCATCTGAACAATTGGCATCAATATTCAAATCATATGCCGCATCATCTAAGACAACGATAAGCTTTTCACCGTTGTTTCTAGTCAAAACAAGCGTCTTGTTTTCTCTATCGAAGTCTGCACTCTTAATATCCTCGTCTTTCAAAGATAAGAAATTTGAGTCAATTTCATTAATGGTCAAACGGCAGTTCTTTGTTACGTCCTCTTCATAAGGACTAATTAATTTGTAGAAATAAAGACCTCTCATAATTAATATAGTTAAATTATTTATTAATTTTCTTAAAAATAAATATTAAAAAATATTGAATAATTCTAATTATTCACTATATTTATATATAGAAATAACTATAAACTAGACAAATGTAATATGGCACATAGATTAACACATTGGGAAGATAAAGATAAAACAATTGAAGAAAGTAAAAAATATTCCTCAAGGGTAGCTTTTTCTAAAGGTTCTTATGGGGCATATACCGTTGCAAAGAAAAATGATTGGTTAGATGAAATGACTTGGCTAAATTCTAAAAATGTATACAAAGACCCAATTGACACCGTATATAAATATCATTTCGAAAAAGAACACGCAGTATACGTCGGAAGGACTATCTACCTAGAGACACGAGACAGACAGCATAGGACAAGGGAGAATGATACAGTGTTTAAATTCGCAAAAGAAAATAATATCGAAATACCGAAAATTGAGGTAATTGAAAGTGGATTAACCGTAACTGAAGGGGCTGTTAGAGAATCCTATTGGGCAGAGCACTATAAAGAAAACGGCTTCAACTTGATAAACAAACAGCCTTGCGGTAGTCTTGGGCTTATGTGCAAAGGAAAATGGAGTAAAGAAAAATGTTTTGAAGAATCTAAAAAATATAAAACTAGAAGCGAATTTCAAAAAAATGCTGGTCAAGCATATCACATATCTATAGAAAAGGGTTGGATTGAAGAAATGGTATGGTTTCCTAAAAATAGAATACATCCTAATGGATATTGGAGAAATAAAGAAAACTTTTTAAAAGAAGCTAATAAATATGGCTCAAAAAAAGAACTTGAGAAAAACAATCTTGCAGCATATGCTGCTGGCTTGAAATACGGATATTTTAAAGATGTAAAATGGAAATATGAACGAAAAGTTCTTCCAATTGGGTATTGGAAAAACAAAGAGCACGTTATGGAAGAAGCCAAAAAATATACTTCTAGAAATGAATTTAGAAAAGGAAACCAAAGTGCTTATTGGGCCGCACATAAGTATGGATATATAAACGAAATTAATTGGTTCAAAAATGGAAGGAAAAAATCGTAAACCCAAAGGATATTGGCATATAAAAAAAAATGTAATAGAAGAATCAAAAAAATATAAAACTAGGACTAGTTTTAAAAAAAATTCTGAAACTGCATATAATTCAGCATTAAAAAACAACTGGATTGATGAAATGAATTGGTTAGACAAAAACAGCAATAAACTGCCTAAAGGTTATTGGAAAAATAAGGAAAATATGATGCAAGAAGCGAGAAAATACTCAACAAAGGAGGAATTTAAAAAAGGGAACTTGACCGCTTTTCTTGCGGCATATAAGTATGGTTACATAGATAAAATGTATTGGTTAGTAAAAAAGAAACAGCATAAATGGGGATATTGGACTTATGAAAATATAGAGAAAGAAGCAATAAAATATGATACTAAAACAGAGTTTTTTAAAGGAAACCAAACAGCTTATAGGGCTGCACTTAAATTGGGGATAATTGATGATTTCTTTTTGAATGACTATATACAATACTAAAAAAGCAATGATTTGGAACACAAGAAAAATGAGCGAATCAGAAAGATTCGCCCATATGTTCGACAAGTCGATTGGACTTGTTCGTAAGTGGATTGAGATTAGAGTTGGATTGATGGTAGCATAGAATTTCTACCAATTTCCATTTTGATACCTTTGAAAATCTTCTTTGTTATCAACCCTAATCATCAAATAAATACCATCTGCATCTTTTTCAACGATGAATTTACGTTCATCTGAAATATTTGTTACTACATTGCTTTCATAAGCGCATTTTCTCCACAAGTCAAGTACTTTTTCTGGTTGATTTGAAGATAAAATGTTATAGGTTTTTATATAATCAGACGAGGGTTTTCTACCGTTATTGCACTTTATATATATTTCAGGTGAACTCATCATTGAAACTTGTAAATACGTATTTTCGCCATCATATTTTTCATCATATGCTTGATTTTCATAATCATATTTCACCTCCTTCAATATTCTATTTACCGACTCTTTCACAATTCTATGTAAATCTGATTCTGTTAATCTTATAAGTTTCTTATTCATAATATAATACATATTATTTCGTTATTTTAATAATAAATATCAACATATGCAAAAATGTAGCCATTTCTGAAAAAAAAAAGAGCGTTAACCATTAACGCTCTTTCTTTTATCATTTATATTGCCGACTCTTTTCATCTGGCATTCATAAATATTTCCCTTACTGTCTAAGAACTTGAATGTCTTGCCTAGACTAATAGTATTAATCTCATTACTGTTAGCACCTTCATTGATAATCTTATTCTTCAATGATACTGCATATTTTCTAACAATTTCCTCTACGATGGTTCTAATCATAGGATAGTCAACTTGTGCCGACATTTGTACTTGAGGTGCGTATTGTGGCTGCTGATAGCCCATGCCCTCGTTAACCAACTGTCTAACATCTTGTGACTGCATATTAACACGTTGTGGTTGACGTGGAGTAGGAATATCCTCAGTTAAGAATGCCAAATCATCGTTGCCACCTTGAGCACCACCAAATGCTGAATAAAGGCTAGACTCATCAATTGGATTGGTAGAGAAAGATTCTCTAATAGCAGCTGGAACATTCATCGCATTTTCTCCCATCTTAGCCCCAACTATAGGTGCTTCTGTCCTTCTATTTCTAGGTGTTGTCATCAATTGTTCTGTAATAATATCACCACTCTCTAGAGAACTGTTGACACCGTCTCTAGCACCAGCGGCAATCTTATCCAAAGTACCGTTTGATTCTAACTGTATAAGCTTTTTAGCCCTAGACATCGCATTCTGCAATTTTGCTTGTTTATCTGCTGGATTTGCGTTTGCCATTTTATCTTCTGTTTTTATTCTTTATAAAATTATTTTCATTGAAATCAACATCGTTGACATCATAGAAATTTTCATCATAACTGTTGTCAACTGGACCAGATTGAGATTGAGGTGGTCTTGGTGCTTGATTTTGAGCATTTGCTTGCTGCAAAGCTCTTTCATAATCATCCCAATACTCATCAGTCTTTTCTCCACTTTTATCAACATTCCTAGCAAACTGAGCATATCTCTCACTATTTGGCTGTGAGGTAAATACGTTTTTCTTCCATTGCTGGTTTGCTGATATTGGTCCTTGAGCATTTTTAGTCGAAACTTTTGGCGCACTTGCAGCTTGTTGTCTTTCGGCTCTTGCTCTCTCCAATGGGTCATTCATATCACCAAACTTGGCATTGTCAACAAAAGTACCCATACTTCTATCACCGACTCTGTTATATTCACCATATCCATCGTCAGGTGTTGTAAAGAATTTTTTATTCCTCATAGGTCTCCAAGATGTGACTCTATCAAGTCTGAAGAACTTCCATTTAGGTGCTCCCCTTCTTGAGTTACCACTAACTTGAAATGCTCTAACTACTGGGTATCCTTTTTTTGTTGTACCAATTGCCATTGGCTGAATTACACGACTTCCTTTGGGATTCCTACCATTGTCTTGCATACCATCATCATAATTTATTCGTACATAGTATTTGTTATGAATGGCATCTAGAACCTCATCACTAGAAACATCTTCTTTTAGAAGATTTTTAATTATGTCGCATAATTTAAGACTTATCATTGTTATTCCCTCTCGCTATATGGGTTGTATGTGACTGCCATATTCATTTCGTTAAGCTGACTCTGTGGAGTTTCTTTGATACCTTTGTAAAGATTATTGAATCTTTCTTGATACTGGTTATCAACAATCAATTTCTTCAATGCTTCCAACTTAGCTTGATTTCTATTATTTTCAAAGAAATCACGTGTTTCCCTCATTGCTTCTAATTGCTCTTCCTCGTTAAGTTCTTTCTTAACCTTTTTACCTCCAAGGGTATCAACTCTCTTGTCAACCAACTCCATACCAATTAATATGTTCTTGGCAAGGTCATTCAACCTCTTATTGTCATAAACCATAATATATTACTTTTAGTCAATTATTCTTATCCGCAGTTTGAATTTGGATTACCAATCTGCTGACCAACGAAATACTGACCATCATTAACATTAGCTGTAGTATCTACAAGCTTTGCTCCGTAAGGAACTTCCTTATTGTACATAGAAATTGCCAATGCCCTTTCACGTCCGCTTATTCCGTTCCTACCTTTAATATCGTAACAGCCACCGCCATTCTCGGTATCAAAGTTGCTGTAATCAATTCTTGTTGTTGGTTTTGTACAGTCTGGTAAGTAGTGAGTGTGTCCTCCGTGTCCAGTACCCTTACCTTGTGCATCACCATCACTAAGTGCGTCTTTGTGAGTAGCACCGTACTGATTTTCAATGTTATAATCACTACGAGTTATCTCAACGTGTCTTTCTTCCATACCTCTCTTCTCAAGGCATGTCTGACCATTTTGAACTGTATTTGCCATATTCTCTATAAATTTTAAATATTTTATTTTTTATATAAATAGTATTTATATACTTTTTATATCTTTTCTTTTGGCTGCTGCCTTTCTTCTAGAATTTTACTATAATTATCGTATTTTTCTTTAGCTTTATCTCTTTTTTTCTCTATTTTTTTAATTTCCTTTTCTGAAAGTTCTTTTTGTTTTTGAACCTTTGCGTCTTCTTGCTCTCTCAATCTATCCTCGTAAGAAGACACCTTAAATTCAGTTTGGATGAGATATTCAGCATCAACAAGTAGTTTTGTGTACTGTAAGTCTCTCTTCCATTCATTTCTCATAAGGTGAGCACTTCTAGCTTCCATACCAAATCGCTCAAGACAAGTTTGACCTGTATATACACGGTTTGGGTCATTATATGGCGTGGATTTCTTAGCACCACCCATTACAGCCTCAATAGCATCACCAACCTTATTTAATGTATTATTTAACGTATTTGCCATGCCTTAACTTAATGATTTGTCTTTCTGTTATGTAAATTTTTTTCTTTGATTTCTGAGTATGTTCTGCGATTTTGTCTAATGATTTAGTTCCACCTTGGATAAATATTGAGCATATCGGACCTTGCATATGATAGACATCTAATGCTCTATTAACTAAGACCAATACTTTTTCTGGTGGCAAATCTTCATTATATTCTTCTATTATTTTAAAAAGTGGTCTAGTTCCATAGTCTGTAACGGCAAAATGTCCGTCTGGCATTGTCATCCAATCATACAACCCTTGTTCTTCAAGCCAATTTTCACAAGATTCATAATTTGGTTCTATTTCAATGCCAAAACGATTATTTGCATAATCAGCAATTTCGTAAGAATCAGAATATTCTCTATGTCCAGCAATCGCTGAATTCACTTCCAATATTGCAGTATTTTTCATTATGATTCCCATCCATTGATAAACATATTTAGCTGGAAAATTAATTAGTTTTCCGTATTGTGTAAACTCTCTCAATGCCTTTGCATACATATCTGGATTAATTAACACTCCCCAATTTTGTTTTCCTTTAGGGTTTTCAAAAAAATCATCTAGCACATAATTAACATCATACTCTTCCAAATATTCATAAAATGGGTGTTCTTCATTATCCAAAGATTCTTTAACAACACTATTTTCCGCAGTAACAGTATATGTAATCTTTCCACTTGGTGTTTTGATTGTTTCAGGTTTTGTATCAGCATGTCTTAAATCAGCATTACTTGTTGGCTTCGGTGGTTTAACAGCCTCTACCTCTTTTGTTCCCCTTGCACGTTCAATACCCTTTCTGTATATGTTAGCAGCCAATTCTCCACCATTTAGTTGGTATTGGATACTGTTCTTGGGTAGTTTATTCATTCTGTGCAATCTCACCTTTGCGTCATTAACATTAACGGAATCTTGCTTAATATCCTTTCCGTTTGTTTGTGCGTTTGCACCTTTTTTGTTATATTTTTTGTCGCTACCCAAAGACTTCAGAATCTTACTTCCAGGAATATTCTTATCCAAGTATGGTTCATAGATTTTCTTCATAGCTTTGAACACATTCTTGGCATTCTGTGGAATTGGTATTTGCTTCTTTGTTACCTTTGCTGAGTCTTCAAATATAATAGCCATTTCAATTAAATTGTATTTGATGATTTTCTACCACCGACACTACCCCATTGCTGTGGAGTCTGTTGTCTTGAGAACTTATCAGTAGTAATTGGTTTTGAATCTTCTATATCGCCATCTTGGTTTGTTTTCTTGGCTGTAAGTGTAACTTCATCTTGATTTTGGTACTCTGGAGTATTACTTTTACCATAATTCTCGATACCTTCATCAAACAGCCTTGTGAATTGAGATTCATTCAAATTTATTATTTTCATAATCTATCTGTTTTATTATTAAATAAATATTTATAATTAGTAAAATAATGCGTTACAATGGCAAATTTAAAGGTAAATAACTATCATAGATTGAGATTAAGAATTAACAAAGATGAATATTGGGATTTCTTTGTTAATAAGGACAGTTATGGACATTATGGAAATAATGCTGATAACTGTTTAATTTCATACATGGATTTGACACATGCTGATTGTGATGACAGTGGATGGATTAAGAGTGAAAGTGAGTATAGCTGGGATGATGCATTGTCAATCGGCTATACCTTATATAATATAACATATACTGGAGTTGATAACGGATTATTCACATTTAGGAAAGATAGAATACTAAACAAGGATTTCTTAGAGATATTCCAATCAAATAAACTAGAAATAGCTGAAAATGACACGAGGTTGAAACTACACGCTGTTAGCGGTAGCACGCTGCAATATGAGTACCCATTACACGCAGAAAACGGCTATGTAATGTTTAATGGCGGCTTCTACCAAGGATTCTTTAAGACAGAGTGCGATAAATACCAAGTATTGCCAACTCATTTCGATGATGGTGAAACATATAACCTAGAATTTACATTGAAAAGATGTGACCTAGAGCCTGAATCAACAAAAACGCTTAATGACAAATATCCAGAAAATAAAGGTATTTTCTTCTACATTGGAACTAGAGCAGAGAATAAATGGATATACCTTTACGATGAAGAAGATGTAGATGGATTGGAAAACTGTTATCAATTAGGTATGGATGACTTCGTTGAAGATGGGGCAATTGAAAAAAAAGACCATATTATTGGTAATTTCTATGACCTTGACCCAGAATTCTATGAAGACCCACCACTAGATATAGACGATTATACAAATTTCAATTACTATGATGAAGAACTATATGCAAAAGACTATTGTGATTGGGATGAAATGTTCGACTATGTTGAGGTTCAACTAGTAGAAAAGCCAAAACTCATTGATGAGGATGAAGACCATATCAATATGTCTTCTTGGTGCTGTAACGTACCAAAGAGTGAAGAATATATTCTCAGTCCTTATTTCGTTGGCTGTGGATGTCCAGTTAAATACAAAAAGAAAAAGGTTAGGTCAGCAGAAGAAGAGGATGAATTCTTGAGTGGCGGTATAGCATTCGGTGAAGGTGACTACATAGGTGGATGGGATGGACTAGGAGACTTGGAAGACTGCATATGCTACGTTGAGCCAGAGCTAGATATAACTGATTTCCAATATTATACAGACAACGGATTCAATCTTGCAGAAGCGCATTGGTATTATTTCCACACAGATAATAAATATATGATGTTCGATAGAACAAAATCAAGTAAAACAATTAAAAATTGGGTAGAGGGTACACAATATATGTACTGTGGTAGAAGAAATAATTTCAATGGTAATTTATTCATTTTAATGAACCGCACAAAGACTGGTTACACCGTCAACACAATTGACACATTAAGAGATAAGGATGCCAACTATTACAACCCTTACAAAGACCTTTATAACAACGCATTGGCGTTTAGAATTACAGATAAAGGAGAGATTGGATATAGGCTATTGACCGTTGACTGCGACAAAGAGGAAAGAGATAATACATTAATGGTAGAAGGATATTCATTTGAGGGTGTAATACCAGATTGTGAATGGGTTACTGTTAATGTTAGAATGTCTTTCTTAGGTGGTGATAAAATGAAGCTGATGTTCTATGTAAATGGTAAATTGAGATATGTTTCAAAGGAGCTACCAAGAATTGAACTGAGGGCATTACATGAACTATATGAAAAACAAGAGGGTGTGCCTTATAACATATCAATAGGCGGTGGAACTCAAGGATTGGCTGAAACAATACAATATAACTATATGTTAAATCCTACTAGAGTTTATCCTTTGGAAAAATATTTCGCAGGAACATTTATTGGATATATGCGTTCATTTAAAATGTATAACTGTTTCATGGAACAAATGACAATTGAAAATAACTTCATAAATGAAAGCAATAAACTGATATGAAAATATTATTACTAGTTTTATCATTATTATTGTTTATTTCTTGTGGAACTATTGATACTATAACTATTGCAAATAAACAATTGTATTATGACGAAAAAGCTATAATAGCATATGAATTTTACAATGAATTATATAAAAACAATGCCATAAACACAAAACCAATTATTTTTAAAAGAGAGCACCAAAAATTGGTGCTCTTTTTTTTATTTTACTATTGATAATATAAAATTTGGGAACTATATATTTGTTGACTCCAAGTTCCCAAAATGAATATTTATGTAATATAAAAATGCAGTCGAAGGACTGCATTTTTTTGTTTCCATAGGATATTTATAAAGAAATAACCAAAGTAAATTTTATAAATAAAAATATTATGAAATATCTAAGAAAATTTGAAAATCATACTGAGTATGAAGAAGCTAGGCAAAATTAAATTTTGCCTAATGTAAGTCTATGTGTGCAAGAGAATGAGGTGTATTACAATCCTTGGGTTGAAACAAGGCTTGTTGTTTACTATGACATACAAGACATAAGTAGTCCAACAACCATATGTACTAACTACGACAATAGCATTAAGTCAGTAGAGGTAGATGGTGCATTACTTGATAGTGTTGTTAAAACATATCAGTTTAATAGTGTTGGTGAACACGTAATTAAATATGAGTTCAAAAACCCAACAACTGTAGGTAATAGTGCTCCACTATTCTATAATCTAACAACGATTAAACGTGTTGTTATCGCAGATACATTTACAAGCATTGGTGGTAATGCTTTCAATGGTTGTAGTGGTATGACAAGTATTGTTATTCCAAGTGGTGTTACAAGTATTGGTAATGATGCATTCTATGGTTGTACCTCATTACCTGTAGTGGATAACATTAGATATGCTGATACTTATGCTATCTCTGCAACAACTAAAACTGCAACAACATATACCTTGAAAGAAGATACAAGATTTATAGGTTATAATGCTTTCAGTGGCTGTACTAGTCTTACAAGTATAGACATACCAAGTGGTGTTACAAGTATTGGTATTCAAGCTTTCTATGGTTGTAGTAGGCTTACAAGCATAACAATACCAAATAGTGTTACAAGTATCGGTAATAGTGCTTTCCGAAATTGTAGTGGTCTTACAAGTTGTACAATAGGTAATGGCGTTACAAGTATTGGTCTGCAAGCTTTCAGTAGTTGTAATGGTCTTACAAGTATAACCATACCGAATAGTGTTACAAGTATTGGTAATGATGCTTTCTATGATTGCAATAAACTTACAAGTATAACCATACCGAATAGTGTTACAAGTATTGGTAATAGTGCTTTCCGAAATTGTAGTGGTCTTACAAGTTGTACAATAGGTAATGGTCTTACAAGTATTAGTCAATATGCTTTCTCTGAATGTACTAGTCTTACGAGTATAGATATACCAAGTAGTGTAACAAGTATTGGTGATAATGCTTTCTATAGATGTAGCGGTCTTACAAATTGTACAATAGGTAATAGTGTAACAAGTATTGATAATTATGCTTTCCAAGATTGTAGTGGTCTTACAAGCATAACAAGTCTTGCAATGACAGCACCTACAATACAAAGTGATACATTCTATAGAGTCAAAACAGGTGGCACATTAACAGTACCAAATGGTAGCAGTGGTTATAATGTGTGGATGGGGACAGGTAATTACTACCTTGGCAAATATGGTTGGACTAAGGTTGAACAATAACATAATAAGAGCAATCAGCAATGATTGCTCTTTATTTATGCTGCCTTATGCTGTACATACCAATATAAAATTGCAATTGAATGTCAAGGAAGGCAACACTTTGAGCCAGTTTTAGATTTTGGTGGTGAAAAAAGTTTTAAAGAAACTATTGAAAGAGATAAGAAAAAACTTATTCTTTGTAAAGAAAATGGTATTAAATTGCTATATTATGATAGTGAACATAACCATACAGAATTTTTAGGGGAGAAAGTATATAACAACGAAAATAATATTATAAAAGAAATAACTAGTTATGAGCAAAAAAATTAAAATGCTAGTAATACCCAGTGACACCACAGGGGTAGGAAAGTTCAGGTCTGTTGACCCTCACGTATATATTGCAGAGCATTATGGCGATGAGTTTGATGTTGACATTGTTTATAATATGCCTAACGGTGATTTGGAGGCTTTCTTAAAGCAATATGACCTGATTCATATCCATAAGCAGTTAGATAAGCAATGTAAGATTATTGATATGATTAAGTTCCTAGGTATTCCAGTCATTCTTGACATTGATGACCACTTTAAGCTAGGAAATGACCACCCTATGTCAATTACAGCTAAGAAGGAGAGGTGGCATGAGCCAATTATCAACCATCTTAAAAAGGCTGATTATGTAACAACAACCACTCCAATATTTGCTGATGTAATTAAGCAGCATAACAAAAACGTTAAAGTTTTTCCAAATGCAATCAACCCAGAAGAAAAACAATATGCAGTTGCAAAAAATCCTAGAACTGATAGATTGAGAGTTGGCATTATCTGTGGTTCTTCACACTTGAAGGACTTGGAATTGCTTAGTGGTATCGCAACTCAAGTTAATAAGGATAAGGTACAGTTTGTTCTTTGCGGATTTGATACAAGAGGTACTAGAACAATCTATAAGGATAATGGAGAGGTTGAAACAAGACCAATTTATCCACAAGAGAGCGTGTGGTGCGATTATGAGAAAATATTCTGTGATAATTATAGAACAATCTCACCAGAACATAAGGACTTCTTGATGAAATACATGGCTGGTGTTGATGACCCATTTACCAATGAACCATATCGTAGAATGTGGACAAGACACATCAATGACTACGCAACACACTATCAGAATGTCGATGTGCTTATTGCGCCATTGAAGGAAAATGAGTTTAATAAGGTTAAGTCTGAATTGAAGGAGATTGAGTGCGGATTCACACACACTGCATTCATTGGTCAGAATTTCGGTGCTTATACAATTAACCTAGTTCCTATGATTGAAAAGGGAGGTAAGATTAATGAGGAAGGTACAGCACTATTGGTTGATTCATCAAAGAACCATAAGCAGTGGGCTAAATACATCAATAAACTTGCTGACGATGCAGATATGTTAAAGAAGCTTCAAGATAATCTATATAACTTTGTTAAGGATAGATATTCACTCGCTGAGATTTGTAGACAGAGAGTTGAATTCTATAAGAGTATTGTAAATAAAGAGTAATTAAAAAATGGGGATAGAAACTAATCTATCTCCATTTTTATTTATGCTATTTCCAATGGTGAATATTTACCTAAATTCATATCTGGTGTTATTTCTACGGAATCATTGTTGTTGTTTGCTCCCCTAAATTCATTTTCCATAAATTCATCAATAACACCCTCAATAATTGTCTTTACATTAACTCTATTCTCTTCCATTCTATAATTTGCTAGGTTTTGTATTATTTTTTCAAGTGCTTCATCACTCATCTTAGGAAATCTTTCTCTCAAAGCTTTTTTAAGCCCAAAATAAGAACTTCCATCGTGTTCAAATGTTCCAGTGCTAGTTCTAATTGAAAATACTCTAGTTGGTTGCTTTGGCTCTTGCTGTTGCACTTGAGGTTGCTGCTGTCTCTTAACTCCAAGAACTTGCCCACTTGTTTCTGGCAACATTTCTTTTAACTCTTCAATCCAAGGTTTATCTTCAAGACTCCAATACCTCCAAGTCCTCATATTTTTTCTGTAACCTTTACTGAAAAGATAATCTATAACACTAGAATCATTAGTTGCGACAACATTTTCATTCCTTTCATTTCTCTCAGTGTTGGTTATTAAATTAATTAAATTTTGACTAGATGTCATTGTAAGTTTGACTTTCCCATCTTTTGTCATAACAATAATTGCAGTAACAGAAGATTTTTTATTGGCTAACCTCTTTGCACGTTTCTCTTTCATTTCATCACTTAGTTCTAGCTGAGACATTTCTTCAGCAGTTGCTAGCCTCTGTATTGTAAACAATCCGTTTGAACGTGAAGAAACAATATAACCAATTTCCTTAAATTCTGGTCCATGCCCTTGTTTTGGCGCATAACCATACATATATGTATAATAATGGCACATTTCATGAACTAAAGTTGCAAGGAATCCATATTCTGTTCCTGTATAATTTCCATTCAACTCAATTGTAGGATAACATAAATCAGCAAAATTTGACCTATTTATGTAAATTCTATCCCACCCATCTTTATACATTCTTCTGCTTCGTCTTTCAATTAGAATCCTACTACCTTTAATCTTAAACCATCCTAAAGTACCTCCTTGAGAGCCACGACCAGTTGTAAATATGTCAAAACTACAATTACCCAATAAGCCATTGAATAACTGTTCGTTCATTTCAGTATACTTAGCTGCCATCCATTCCCTAGTAGGCTTGAACGTTTTATCCATTTTATCATTTAATTTTTGTGAAAATTCATCCCAAGTCATGTTATAACAATATTATATACATAAATATTAAAAGGGTAAGAAATGTATCTTACCCTTTATTTTATTTAATCCCAATTGTCGAGAATTTTAATGATTAATTGATTTCTTACGATGTCTTCATTTTTTATTTAAACTATCAATTGCTTTACAAAGTTCTTCAAAATTTGTATAGACTTTATCTATGTAATTTTCGGTTATGTTCCATTTTTCATCAGTATAATAAAATAGTTTTATACCGTTGCTTAAGCATTCTTCATATTTTTTCTTGTCTCGTTCAGCAATTTTTAAAAAACCATTATAGCCCCCAAACATTTTAATTGGTTTAAAATGCTGTCCACCTTGATATTCTACCCCAATTTTTTTACTAGGAAAGTAAATATCAATGCTTTTTTTACCAAAAATATTTGAATTATGATATTCATGAATTATCTCTATCCCTTTATACTTCTCTAATAGCTTTCTCCATAAATTACATTCATGTTTATTGTTTCTTGCGTTACATTCTGGACATTCTTGTCCTTGTAAATGTTTGTTAGGTGTTTGCCAGAATTCGCCATGAATAGGACATATAATACATATTTTTGTATGAGAATTAATATAACTAACTTTAGAATAGTCATATTTATTGCCATGAATTTTTTTGGCTTTTTCAATAAAATCCTCTAAAGACAATATCTTTTTAAATGAACGTTTCACAACTCCGCATTTGGGGCATCCAAACATCCTTTTAATATGTTTTTCTGGCGTTTGCCAAAATTCACCATGAATGTGGCAGATTATGCAAACTTTAGTTTTCATATCATGATATTTTACTTTAGAATAGTCATATTTATTGCCATGAACTTCTTTAAAAAGTTCGACTATTTTATTTGTATTAATTCTACCTCTTTTATCCCACGTTAAAATATGCCCACAACTAGAACAGCCTTTTCCTTTTAAATGATTAACTGGCGTTTGCCAAAATTCACCATGAATAGGGCAGATTATGCAAACTTTATTAAACATTCCATTATATTCAACTTTTGAATAATCGTATTTATTACCATGAATTATTCTTGCTCTTTTTATAAATTCTTCTAATGTTAATTTTTTACCCATATTTAATATATTTTATCAATGATAAATATCAAGTACAAAATAAAAAATTACCATTTTTCAAAAATTTTTGCTATAAAAGTATTTCTAACAATATCATTGTTATTAAATTCGTCTATAACAACCCCCTCTACGTCTTTAAGTCTTTCTTTAGCATGAACAAGACCGCAATCACTAGCATCTCTTAACCCATTTCTATCGCATTGTTCTTTATCGCCCAATAGAACTATTTTTGTATTTCCCTCACCCATTCTGCCAATCAAAAGCAATGTTTCTTTTTTTGAGAGGTTTTCAGCCTCATCTATGATAATAAAAGCATCATCAAAGGTTCTTCCTCTAGCATAGCTTAATAGTTCAAACTCGATAAAGCCTCCATTGATTAACTGCTGCGCTTCTTCTTTATAGCCAACATTCCCACTTAGCTTAAGGATTTTTTCTATTGTAGCTCTTGTTGCTATTTGAAATGGGTATGTTTTTTCTTCAATTGAGCCTGGTAAAAGTCCGATTTTAGTTGCTTCTGATGCTTCTACTGTAGGCACAATGACTATGATTTTACTAACATTTCCTTTTTTTAAATGGTATAAACCAGCTGTTAAAGCTAGCAAAGATTTACCTACTCCAGCTGGTGCATCACATATGTTAAGTTTACAATCTAAATCTTTTAAATTCCTAAGAAAATCTTTTTGCTTCTCATTTTTACACTTGATGTCAAGTTTGAAACTCAAAGCTTTTAATTGTGTCACCATTCCGCATGACGTAAGATAATTGAGAGCACTGTCTCCCTTCATCTTGTTTTCGATGAATTCGATTTCAAATTCATCCAATCCCTTTAGATTCTTCTTTTTTCCCATAAAGTTTTAGTTTAAAAAAAAGCGCATAGACCCTTTCAAGGAATATGCGCTTCGTTCTTATTATTAAATAATGTAGTTTTATCCATCATTCATTAATCACTTTAGTATAAATATCTGAATAATTGTTAATGAATCTAAAAATATACCACAAAAATTTGGTAGTCTCAAAAAAAATTCGTACCTTTGCACCACGAAACAAAAAAAAACGATAAAAAATGAAACGGTTTGAAATGATTCGCTGTATCTTCGATGCCGTGTACAACAATGGTGAGGAATACAGCAAAAGTGATGCAATCAGCTCTGACTGCACTCGTGACGGTCTCGTTAACAGAGTCTATATCAAAAAACTGAAAATTGATGTTTATGCTTGCGGCAGCTATGTTGACAACGCTACAATCACATGTAGTAGCAGTGACTACTCTGACGCATCTGATGCAGACTTGCGCATTGAATTCGGTGTTGAAGTTCCAACTCGCACAATTCTTTGGGCAAATGAGGTGAGCGACAAAGTTCTGAGCATTATTGTTGAAAAAATAACAAAATAAGAAATATATGTTGAAGAAAATTCTTTTTAGTTTTATGCTGATTGCAATAGCAACAGCATTTACTAGTTGTGAGTGTCATAATGATGAAGACGAAATGGTTGACAAACGTCTCTATCGTACATATATTATAGGCACTTGGGAGCTTATTCATGAAAACGGTTATGCCGACTACGACTGTGACGGTCTGAAAGAGTTCTTTGATGTTGACATCAATAAAAGTGAAAGATTCTCTACTGTATTGGTTTTCAATGCTGATTTGACTTGTGACATTATCACATATGAGGATTATAGGTATAATTTCTGCGACAAGGTTACATACAACTATTCCGTATCTGAAAACTTGCTGAGAATTTACGACACAAGTCACCGTTATGGATTTGACAAGACATTTAGTATAGACATATTCGAGAAAAACTATTTGTATGTAACTCACATTTTCAGAGGTTGCTCTACAACGTTTAAGTTTAGATATTGTTATCAATGATTTACGTTAAAGTCTTCATTTCATAAAATAATATAAAAATCGGAACAAAATTTGGTTATTCCGATTTTTTTTTGTATATTTGCATTATGAGAAAGATATATATATTTATATCATACTTGCAATATTAATTGTCACAAATGTATAAAAAACTACTAATATGATTTTTGAACTTTCATTTTTCGAACCTACTTGGATTATCATCAGTATAATCCTAGGAGTAATTTTTTTATTCTTGTTAGGCATTTTCTATGATGAAAACATAGATGGTGATGGGTTTATTGTATTAAAGGCAGCTGCTGCTATAATGGTATGTATAGTTTGGCCTTTTTCCATCCTAATTGCCGTTTGTGTTGGAGTTGTTGCGATTCCTATTTACCTAGGTAAAAAAATTAGGAATTTCATAACACAAAGAAAAGAAAAAAAGATTGAAAAAGAAAACTTCTTTAAACAACTTGAAGAATTAAACAAAAAAGTTGGGTAACTCCCACCTTTTTTGTTATGCGTATCTGTTATTTAAATCATCCACAATGTCGAAACTAAGCACGTCATGGTGGATGATACTGTTCATACCGTATTTAATCCTTACATCTACATAATATCTGTTAGGTATTAATATGTTGGTATCTATCACATAGTAATTACTAGTAAAGGCTTTATTAACCCTATCCCATTCAATTACATCTATCTCCCTAGTTCCGTCCTTAACATAGACCCTAATATCCATATTATCTAATAGCTCATAGGTATTATAAGTATAAGATGGTCTTCCGTTAATGACAAGTTTTCTGATGTCACCACGCTTAATTTGTTCTTTTTCTTTAATACCAGTAATCATTGGATTATAGGTAATGCTGTCTGCTTCCATAGAGTTTCCTATGTTGAAGAAATTAGGTGTATTTTTAAGCGTAAAATCAAGCTCTACAGCGTCTAATTCTACTCCTTGGTATACCAACCCATCCCACGTGTCATAAAGCATTGTATCAGCCTCAAAATCGCTCTTAGAGAGTAATACATCAATATAGTAGATACCCTTCGCAAACTTCTTTGCCTCAATATCCTCCATAAGCATGCCTCCATTATCACGAATTACCTCATCTTCACTATTTGTAATAGTAACAGTTGGTAACTTGTCTAAATCCTCAAGGCTTTCTCCGATTGTGCAATATAAATATAATCTGTTCTTCTTATTAAGAACGAAATTAGCTCTATCGTCAGAAACAACATCGTCATATCTAGTTTCCACAAATGGTTCAAAGAATGTATTTGTCTTGTCTGTAAGCCATCCTACATAATTCTCATACTCACTGTCGCTTACCTCAAGCATTGGTGAAAATGCCATACCGATACCATAATTCTCCAAATCACCATCAAGGAACTTGTTGAATATCTCTGTAATATCTAGGTTGATACACTCATTACCATAATCAAAATGCTGTCTGCCAATGACAACGGATGTTTCATCGCCAGCAGCCCACTTATCATATTCTTGAGATAGTCTGTCGTTTGTATAGACACCTTCCTCTTCCCATTTAAGTCCATTCTGACGTTGGAACCAGTTACAACCATCCTCAGATACCAATCTCTTTGGGTCAATTGGTGCTGGGGAATAGTATCCAACATTTAGATGCGTCTTAGTATAATTGAATCCCTTTCCTCTATCCCAAGGTTTTGGAATAAGGAAGAAAATAATATCAAAAGATGCTGCACGAATTTTTTTATTGTCGTTGATTGAACTTGTCTCACAATGATGCAACTGAGACATGTCAATAGAACCTGCATTTGTAATATGTAAAGTATGCTTCATCTTTGACTTGTCTACCATAATTCCGTCATCAATAAGCTGTTTAACCTTATTGTGGTCGAAATAAAACAATGCTCTAGAAACAATTGTATCACGCCCATATACCAATTCTGATACTGGATTCAATCCAGTGTTAATTTTAGAATTTGATACAATCGTAGCAAATTTACTTATATATGTCTTATA
>Ga0247611_10001938_pt1 | contig 35326 bp, 27 predicted proteins | sample 177DNAGHGhighgp2_FD_192422 | JGI IMG/M metagenome (GOLD analysis project Ga0247611, IMG submission 192422) | Sheep rumen microbial communities from Palmerston North, Manawatu-Wanganui, New Zealand - 1770 DNA GHGhigh gp2 | ecosystem: Host-associated > Mammals > Digestive system > Stomach > Rumen... | reverse complement strand
TCGAGGTAGACATAAGCCCTGCTTTGGTCAAGCAGCTGGGCAGTGCGGTGCATGATGACGGGACCGGGACCGAGGGGACCGGAGGTGACAATCTCGATGTGCTGGGTGCCACACGGCTGTGGGGCGGGGAAGTAGCGGTCCAAAGCGGGCAGCTGGCGGGTGGCGTGGCACCAGTCGGCAAGGAAAGCGTGTTGCAGCTGCGCCACTGCGGGACCTTCGATGCGCATCTGGGTGTCGCGCCATGGACCCCAATCGAGCCCTTTTTTATATCGCTCGGCGATGTTCATTCCGCCTAGGTATCCTGTGTGGCCATCGATAACCACCACTTTGCGGTGGTTGCGGTAGTTATCCTGTTTGCGCAGGAAGGGGATGTGTACGGGGGCGAAAGGTTGCACCTGCACCCCGCGGTCGGCGAGGGTATGGTAGTACCAGCGTTGTTTGTGGTTTACGATGTCGTCGTACATCAGGCGCACCTCAACCCCCTGGGCAGCTTTGGTGGCCAAGGCATTGCCGATGTGCTGTCCGATGTGGTCGGCCTCGAACTTGAAAAACAAGAGATGGATGTGGTCTTGGGCGGAGTCGATGTCGTCCATCAGGGCATCCAGCATGGGGTTGAAAGTGGTGTAGACCGTGGTGCTGTTGCCTTCGGTGCAACGAGGAGGAAGTTTGTCGTCGAGAGCTTTCTGGCTTTGCGGGTCGATTAACGGCTTGGTGCATGGCCTGCTGAGCAGCCACGCCAACCATAGCCCAACAGCCAGAGCCAACGACGAAAGTGCAATGTATACAGGGTTCATCATAGTATTGTGTAAATGCTTTTATAACGTGCAGGACGCAGTTTTATTGTGCCTTCTGGAGGAATTTAACCCCAAACAAATAATAATGCGTTAACGTGTCGACCTCGCTACTGAGAGGGGCCGTTCAATCCTGCATCGTTATTGTATTGTTATAGCAACGTTACTCGACATGATAACGGATAACCAGCCTAAATGCAGGCAACATCGAGCCGGGATTGAACGACCCAAGTGGGTCGTGGCGTGCCGTCGGCTGCAACTTCCCGGCACTGCGGTGGGGTCGGACCATGCCCGTATGGGTCGGAGAGTGTCCGTCGGATAAGTGTAAATAGTGAATCGGGAGTGTGGATATACCGATTGCTCCATGTATCACGCGTATTACACGTATAGATAATACTTGTAATACATGGAGAAATAATGTGTGAATCGATTAACGAAATAACACATTAACGTACCTAACCCATATCGAGTTGTCCGGGCAGACGGAGTTTCTCTTTCGGCGGGAAGGTGGCCTCATAGGCTTCGAAGGCTTCCGGGTTGTTGTCGGCTACAAAGTAGCCCTTAGGCGGGGTATAGGTTGCCTCTTTGATGCCGTGGGTCTCCAACCAGGCAGGGAGGAGCTCTTGTGCCAGGAAGTAGGGCACTACGGCGTCGCGGGGTTCGGAGTGGTAGTGAATGCCCAGTTGGCTGGCAAGGCTGAAGCCCGCATGCCGGTAGAACTCGATGTTCCCTTCCATGCAGAGGAATCCGACACCCAATGTACGGGCTTTGTTAAGTGCGTGGTTTAGCAGCTGTAGGCCATAGCCTTTGCGCTTGTAGTCGGGATGTATGCTGATGGGGCCGAAAGTCCATGAGGGGATGCTGCTGCCGTCGTCCAGCACTAGCTTGGCTTTTGAGAACATGACATGGCCGATAATCTTTCCGCTTTCCTCCATCACTAGGTCCAGCTCGGGGATGAAATCGGGGTTGTTGCGGTATTGGTTGAGTACATAATGCTCCGTGCATCCGGGACGATAGACGTTCCAGAATGCCTCGCGGGTGAGGTTCTCCACCTCGCGGTAGTCGGCGGGTTGCTCCTGCCGTATGACAATTCCTTTTATCATTGTATGTGTGTGTTTGAGCGGATGTGTGCGTCGGCGGTTCCGTTGTTTTCGGTTTGCAAAATTACTTCTTTTTCCCCATACAGGCAAGATTTTGGAGGAGTTTTTTATAACTTTTTGTGCTCCATGGGACAATAACAACCAAATAGATTCGTTATTAAAATAATTTATATATAGCATCATGTTTCTTCAACGTTTGTCCGACTATATCGAAGCCAACGCGCCGATGTCCAACCTGCCTGAGTTGCTGGGCATTCATCATGGCAACCCATTGGGGCTGCATCCCATCGCCATCCCCATCTTGCTGCTTGTGTTGGCAGTTGCCATGCATGTGACCGTTTATCGCATCAATTACAAGGATAGTCGCAAGCTGTATCCACTGCTGTATACGTTGGTGGGGCTTGCCGTGGCGTGTACCTACTACTATTGTTTCTCGGGCGATTTGCCGTTGTTTGAGGACTGGGATCTGCACCGCAAGGAGATCAGTGTCGGGTGGTTCTGCCAGAAGAACATCGTGGGGTTAGGCTGGGCGCTGCTTGGAGAATTGCTGCTCACATACGTGGTGTACATCTTCATGACGGCTTTGATGCAGCTGGTGGCAAGAATGAGCGACAGGATGGGCATGGCCGAAAGTCAATGGCTGGAGTGGCAGTATGTGGTCTTCGTCATTCTGCTCGGTGCTTCCATTGCCGGTGTTGTCGACATGTTCGCCCCCATTACAGGGGTGTGGATTATGCTGGTGTACCAGACATTGGTGTTGCTTATGGTAGTAGCCAAGGCGATTGTCGACATGGTGAGGACCCACAATCCCGGCCGGTGCCTGGCGGTGGCCCTCTGTTTCTTTGTCGGCATCGAGGCTGTCACGATGCTTGCCATCGAATGTATCGAGGGCAATATCTACATTTTCATCCCTGTGGTCTTTATCTTTGCCACGGTGAGCGTGCACTACAAGAAGAGACAGGAGAGATAGTTTTTTTGTCATGACCAAGAAACGGGTGATTGGAATAGGGGAGACGGTGCTGGACATTCTGTTTAAGAACGACCAGCCGCAGAAGGCTGTGCCGGGAGGCTCTACGTTCAACAGTATCGTGTCGCTCGGACGGGCAGGAGTGCCTTGCGCCATGGTGACAGAGGTGGGAGGCGACCATGTGGGCGATATGATTTGCCGTTATCTGGACGAGAATGGCGTGTCGTCGGACTATGTCTGCCGCCATGAGCATGTCAAGTCGCATATCTCGCTGGCTTTTCTGGATGAGCACAACGATGCGCAATATGTGTTCTATAAGGACCATGCGTCGGTAAAGCTGGATGGTGCGATGCCACAGATGGACAAGGACGATGTGGTGCTCTTCGGTTCGTTTTTCGCCGTCAATCCCGCGATACGTCCTGCCGTGGCAGGGCTGCTGCGGGAGGCACACCAGGCAGGCGCATGGCTCTATTATGACGTCAATTTCCGCAAGAACCACATCGCCGACTTGCCGGAGGTGATGCCCCATATCGAAGAGAACATGAGTCTGGCGGATGTGGTGCGCGGGTCGACGGATGATTTCGGCTATCTGTACGGTCTGCACGACGGGGATGCCGTTTATGAGCGGGTGAGCCGTTTCTGCGACACATTCATCTTGACTGATGGCTCGCGCCCGGTGCGTGTCTATACGCCCAACGGATGCGAGACCTACCCTGTGCAGAAGATAGCGACGGTCAGCACCGTCGGGGCAGGGGATAATTTCAATGCCGGATATATCTATGCCATGCTGCAAGGCCTGCACGACCAGGCTTCGCGGGTCGAGATGGCACAGCGATGGAGTCAGGACGTCTGCCGCCAGATGGGTAACAACATCAGCCAAGAATTGAGAAATGAATTGAGAGTTGGGAGTTGAGAATTGAGAATTGAGATCTTACCTATAGGCCAATGAAAATAGTAAAAACATTGTTCCTCGTTACGGCCATGTTGGCTGTTGCCGCCTGTGGGGGACGCGAAAAAGATGAAAATAGGATGCTAAACGAAGAATGTCTGATTTGCGGTGCACCGCTTGAATACCTCACGCAGGACACCATGATGGAATGTGTTCTGTGCCACAAGCAGGAACCGAGCAAGACGCGATGTGTCAACGGGCATTATGTCTGCAACGACTGCCATACGCAGGGGATGGATTCCATCATAGCCATGTGTATGGAGGAACGTTCGCGCAACCCGATAGAGATATTGGAGAAGATGATGTCGAAGCCTTTCTGCCACATGCACGGCCCCGAGCACCATGTGCTGGTGGGTGCAGCACTGCTGACGGCATACAACAATTGCTTGCCCGACAGCGCCAAACTGGACATGGCCAACGACCTTGTCGAGGTGATGGAACGCGGGCGGCAGGTGCCAGGTGGCGCCTGCGGATATATGGGCGCCTGCGGCGCCGCCATCAGCACTGGCATCTTTATGTCGGTCGTCACACGCAACACGCCCCTGTCCACCGACACGTGGCGGCTGTGCAACCTGATGACATCCAAAGCCCTTGAACAGGTGGCTGAGAATGGTGGTCCGCGTTGCTGCAAGCGCGACTCCTACCTGTCGGTGCTGACGGCCATCGACTTCGTCAGGGAAGCCCTTGGGGTGGAGATGGAGAAGGCCGATGTGAAATGCTCACGAAGCCAGATCAACAACCAGTGCATCGGAAAGAAGTGCCCTTTCTCCCCCAGTAATTAATTGAGAATTTTGAGGGAGATGATGCTAATTCGTTAATGTGTTAATTCGTTAATTCGTGAGTCTTTTTGATGCGCCAAGGAGTAACACGTTTTGAATTCGTTAATTCGTTAATTCGTCAATTCGTAATTCGACTAACACGATAACACTTTAACACGTTAACACATTCAAAAAACAGCTCATGTTATGGAACCAAAATTCAATATCCGTCCCGCAGAACCTCATGAGGCGGGACTTGCGCTTGACTTTATAAAGAGGCTTGCCGACTACGAAAAATGTGCCGACGAGGTGGTGGCCGACGAGGCCACGTTGTACCACTCGCTGTTTGTGGAGCATTCGGCCGAGGTGGTTTTCGCCGAGGAAGAGGGAACGGTAGTGGGATTCGCCCTTTTCTTCCACAACTTCTCCACTTTTGTGGGGAGAAAAGGATTGTACCTTGAAGACCTGTTCGTCCTGCCGGAGAAACGTGGAAGAGGATACGGAAAAGCCTTGCTGAAATATCTGGCCAGGGTGGCGGTGGAACGCAACTGCGGCCGCATGGAGTGGATATGTCTCGATTGGAACAAACCGGCCATAGAAGTGTATCGCTCAATTGGTGCCATCCCGATGGATGAATGGACCGTTCAGCGTATGGACGAGTCGGTATTGACTCGCTTTGCGGAAGGGAAGCGTTGAGAGGCTTTCTGCTCAAAAAAAGAGGGCGTCCTTGACTTTGGGACACCCTCTTTTAGTCTGATACCGTTTTTATTTGATACCGAGTTTCTTCTTGATGTCCTTGGGGAGGGCGTCCTTGTGGACGATGATGTTCATGGTTTTGTAGCGGACGAAGGCTTTGCTGGCGTAGAACATGCCGTGGTAGTCGCCGTAGTCGCCCCAACTGTTCTTAACCATGTAGTATTCGTTGCCCATCTGGTCTTTGGCGGTGCCGTAGATGAGCATGCCATGGTCGTCGGTGGTCTCGCGGTTGTCGAAGGCGATCTGGCGTTCCACCTGGTTGACCCAACGTTGAGGAGTGGGGTGCTTGGCGGCCTCGTCCTGGATGTCCTTGGCTTTCATGCCGGTCCAATGGGCCATGTCGCTGCCCATGGTGGCGGTGACCGTTGTGGCGGGGAGCACGCAGAAGCCTTTGCGGGTGCCCATGCGGAAGCCCTGCTCGCTGACATCAGAGCCCCAGGCCACGGTGTAGCCGTTGGCAATGGCGTTGTCGAAAATCTGCATCATCTCGTCGATGGGCACATTGTAGCACTGTGCGTGACGCCAGTTGTCCTGAATCTCGAGGGGGAATTTCTCGTAGAAAGGATGGTGTGTGTAGGAGGTGATGCTCACATAGTCGTCGGGGTTGAGGCCGAGGCTCTCGTAGAAGCTCTTGGGGGTGTATTGCTTGCCGTTGTAGGTGAATTTCTCGGGCAGCTGACCAAGATACACGGCGTGGGCGGCGCGGATGGCCTTCATGCACAGCAGCTGACCGTCCTTGTCGTGCTGGAGTTTCTTCAGCTTGTCGCTCTTGGCGATGGCGGCGACCATGGCGTCGGTGATGGCGCTGAGCTCGGTGTGGTCGGAGAGGGTGTCGCCGTATTCAACGCCGGGACGCATCACCTCTTCGGGCACAAGGCCGAAGGTCTTCATGCCGTAGATGACATCGTAGAACGAGCCACCCTGGCTGAAGCTGACGTCGCCGCTGGTGCGGATGGCGGCCATGGCGCGGTCGTTGTAGGTGTTCTCAACGATGTACATCTCGCTGAAGTCGTAGGTGCCTTTGTTCATGCGGAGCAGTTCGGCTTCGATGAAGGCAAGGCCGCTGTAGCACCAGCAAGTGCCGGCACGGTGCTGGTTTTTGACCGAGGTGACGGGCAGCTCTTTCACAACGGTGAACTTGTAGCCTTCGTCCTCTTTCTCTTTTTGTTCGGTCTGTGCAAATACGGTGGTGCACATGGCGATAACGCCGAGGAATAAGAATGCTTTCTTCATTTTAGATAATGTTGTATTGATTTGTACTTTTATTTTTCGCGTTGCAAAATTACGATTTTTTTCCCATATATTGACTATAGGGGCTAAAAAATAGTGACTATTTAATACTATTATCAGCAGGAGGACGTTATAATACCATGAGTAATAAACACAAGAAAACGGTCGAGTCCATACCCGAGATGGAAGGGTATGTGACTGAATTGAGAACAATTGGCATGCTCAAGGCCAATATTGTGGCACTTGTGGTGTTGGGTCTTCTCTGTTTGTTGGGAGCGGCAGGCATGTTTGCCATTTGGGGCGGCTTTTCGTTGGGCAACCCATGGAACGGTATGCTGTTTATCGTAGGTTTCGGGGTAGGCGTTGCCGTGCACGAACTGATACATGGCTTTACTTGGATGTGGGCGACCCACAGCGGTTTCCGCCATCTGCGCTTCGGGTTGCTGCGCGGAGGGGTGTACTGCCACATCGATGTGCCGATGAGCAAGCGTAAATATGTGGTGGGGGCCTTGATGCCCCTGCTTCTGTTGGGCGTGGTGCCTTTCTTGCTGTCGTTTGCCACAAACAGCCTTTGGCTGATGCTGTTTGGTGCCTGTTTCATCGGTTGCGCCATGGGCGATGTGCTGATTGTGTGGGCCATCCGCAAGGAGAGCCCCGACACTTTGGTCTACGACCATCCTTCCGAACCTGGTTGTGTGGTCTACCACCCCGTATCACAGCGTTAGGGCAGCAGGCATTATAGATAGGCGGCTCGCCCTATTTGCTGACAGAGTGCCGGAGGTGTTCCTTCAGGGATTATGTCGGGGTGACTATTGCTCAGCTACTTGTTGTTGGAAGGGGTGGGCAAATAGTCCATGTAGTTCTCTCGGTGGATAGTGTGAATTTCTGTGTTTGGGTAGGCTGATAGAAATGACTTGCTGACTTTCGCTTTTTTGGTGGGGTTCCACTTGAATTCGTATGCTGTAAGTTTGCCATCACAGTCTTCAACGTAATCGATTTCTTGCTGTTGAGTTGTGCGCCAAAAGTAAGGCATAGCATAGCTGAGGGTATAAGCATTCTTTTTGCGCAATTCGCTGACCATGTAGTTCTCCCACAAGGCGCCCACGTCGGCGCGGCTGTCGATGTCGGTGAAATTGCCTATGAGGGCATTGCGTATGCCGTTGTCGTTGAAATATATCTTGCGGCCTGATTTGATTTCGGTGCGTAGGTTGCGGCTATAGGTTCCAAGTCGGAAGATGACCTGAGCCTCTTCCAGCAGGTTAATATACTTGTCAACAGTGGAACGGTCGAGTTCAACCATTTGGCTCAATTCGTTGGTGGATACTTCGCTGCCCACTTGATATGCGAGGGCTTGCAGGAGCCGCACTATCTTGTCGGGGCGTTTGATGCGCTCCCAGATGAGGATATCTTTGTAGAGGTAGCTTTCGGTCAGGTTGTTCAGTATCTCTTTTTCGCTGCCGGGGTGGCATACAACGTCGGGATAACTGCCATATATCAGCCTTAAGGGAAGTTTTTTCCATTCTTGCAGAGCTCCGAAATGCGTGGCCAGTTCGGAATAGGACAAGGGGAATAGTCGGTACTCCCATTTGCGTCCAGTCAGGGGCTCGTTCACCTTGTTTGCCAGGTCTAAAGAGGAGCTGCCTGTGACAATTAGTTGTATGTCGGGGAAGTTGTCGGTGACAAGTTTGCATTTTAGCCCTATGTCTGTAATACGTTGAGCCTCGTCAATAATTAAGATTCGGATGCCGCCCAACATGCTGCGATAGCGTTCTACGGTGATATTCTCCATCAAAGTGCGTGTCTCCAAATCATCACCGTTCAGCCAAAGCACATTTTCTTTCCCGCTGAAAAGCTCTTTGAGCAAGGTGGTTTTCCCCACTTGGCGGGCACCAATTAGTATAATTGCCTTGCCTTGGAATAGCTTTTTTGTGACTATATTACTAATTATCCGATTGATAGCCATATTCTGTGTTTATTTGTTCAGTGCAAAAATACGAAATTCTGCGGATATAATCAGCAAAATATTATAATATTTTGTGGATTACACCCGCAGAATTCGGTGTTTTTATGCCTGAGAGGTTATTCCTCGGGGGCGAACATGGGGTCCCAGGCGGGGAGCATGATGGGCTTCTGGTCGAGCATGGCGCGGATGTTGGCGGGGATGTATTTCTCCTCCAGCACAACGCGGAACATGTATTCGTTGAACCAGTTGTTGGTCATGATGAGGAAGCCTTGGTAGCCGTAGCTGCTGCCCCAGCTGTTCTCGACCATCCATTTGAGGGGCTTGCCGTCCTTGTCGAGGTCGACGGCGCAGAGGGTCATGGCGTGGCTGCTGCCGGAAGCGAAGGTGCTGACACGCTGCTTCTTGTTCATGCCGAAGGTGGTGCCGAAGAGCGAGGCGTAGTCGTAGTTTTTCTCGTCCATGAAGCCTTTGTCGCGGTTGAGGAATTTGCCCACGTCGCAGCTGAAGTACATCATGGTGCTGTCCTTGATGGAGGCGATGCACATGGGGGCGATGTCTTCCATGGGGAGGTTGAGATAGCGCCAGTTCTGGCCGTCGTAGACGTGGCGGTCGTACTGGATTTCGTACACCTTATAGTACTCGCGGGTGGGGTCGTTCATGACCATGTAGTATTTGGAGAAGTCGGTCTTGGCGAATTTCTCGTAGAAGGACATGGGGGTGTAGGTGTCGGTGGAGACGATTTCGCCCTTGGCGTTTTTCTGCTGCCAGGTGAACTGGGCAGGGGGTTCGCCCATGGTGAGGGCAAGCATGCGGTAGATAGTGGCGAGCATCTCGGTCTTCTTGGCTTTGAGACGGTCGGGGGTCATGCCTTTCTGTGCGGCCATGTCGCGTAACTGCAGTCCGTCCTCGCGCAGCTTGAGTGCGATGAGGCTGCTGATGGAGGAGGTGTTGTTGGTGTTGTAGGTCTCGGGCATGGCTTCGGCGGGCATGAGGCCGTATTTGTCGATGAGGTTGGCCACGCCGGTGAACTGGCCACCGTCGCCGATGGGGTTCTTGAAGAGCCATTCCACCTCTTTGCTGTCCATGGGCTGCTTGTAGGTGTCGATAACGGCCTGGAGGAAGAGGTTGGCTTTCTCGAGCTGGTCGTAGAAGAAGAGGTAGGCTTGCGAGAACTGGAAGTCGGCGGGGAGGTTGTGCTGGCGGATGGCTTTGTTGCGCAGCACGTTCATGCCGGTGAACATCCAGCAGCGGCCGGAGGATTTCTGGTCGGTGACGGCCTTGCTCTCGACGCGGTTGGAGAAATGGGAGTCGAAGGCGGTGGCGTTCTCGTAGTTGAGGGCCAGCTTGGCTGGGCTGTTGGTGACGAGGATGTTGCGCAGGGCTTTGTCGGTGGGGTTGCCGCCGTAGCTTTGTTTCATCTGTTGCATCATCTCGGTGGTGATGCCGCCGTTGTAGGGCTGGGCAGCTGCTTTGCCGCCTTTTTTCTGGGCCATGGCACTGCCTACGGTGAGGAGTGCGGTGAGGGCGATAACGATTATCCGGTTTGTCATGTCGTGATGTTTTGAGGTGAATAGGGGGTTGTGTTATTTCTTGAGGCCGAGGGCTTCGATGATGGCGGGTTCGATGGCTTCGCCACGGATGTTGCGCTTGATGATTTTGCCCTCTTTGTCGAGCAGGAGGATGGCGGGGATGCTGTTGATGCCGTAGTTGTCGGTGGCCGTTTTAGTAGTGTCAATGAGCTGGGGGTAGGTGATGCCGAGGTCTTCGACGGCTTTCTTGTGGTCGGGGATTTTGTCCCATACATCGATGCCGATGATGTTGAGGCCTTTGCTGTTGTATTTGGTGTAGAGGCGTACCAGATTGTCGGTTATCTCCTTGCGGCAGGGTCCGCACCACGATGCCCAGAAGTCGAGGAGGGTGACTTGCTCCTTGTTGAGCATGGAGGAGAGTTTGGCGGGTTCGCCGGTGGCGAAGTCGATGCCGTCGATGTCGACGTAGTTCTTGCCTTCGCTGGTGTTGTCGATATTGAAGAGCCATTTGCGGGCCATGCGTAGGGGCTCGAAGTCGTTGATGGCTTTGCCGGAGTGGCTCATGATGCTGTCAAGTTTGTGGTAGGTCATGCTTTCGTCCTGCAGGTTGACAAGCTCGGAGAGGGCGTAGGCACCGATGATATTGTCCTTGTTTTTTTGGAATACCCGGCGGTTCTGTTCCAGCTTGTAGGCTTCGTAGGCGCTCATGGCCACGCTGTATTCGGCGGCTACTGCCACTTGCTCGTCGGGGGTGGTGCAGGTGTAGTATTTGGCGGAGAGATCCTGAAGCACTCCTTCGAGTCGGGCGGATGCCGTGTCGGCGGTGAACGAGTTGTAGTAAAGGTCGTTCAAGGGGGTGCCATAGAGCGAGTCGTTAATGACGTTGATGTGGATTTTGCCTTTCTCCAGCACGATGTTGCTCATGTAGCGTGTGGTGGCAGAGGAGGCGAACACGGAGACCATGCAGGGCTGTTCGGTTTTGCCGGTGAACTCGAATTTACCGTCCTGGATGGTGGTGGAATCGAGCATACTGCCGTCGGCGATATTGCGGAGATACACCATGGAGCCGTTCATCTCATCGACGGGTAATTCTCCATAAACAGTGTAGCCACGGTGGCAGGCAGTGAGGCTTGTCAGCAGTGTGGCAACGATTAACAGGTTGAAAATCTTTTGCATATTTGTGTTGTTTTAAATGTTTCAAACATGCAAAGATACAACTTTTCTCCAATTCAGAGGGAATAATTTAATTGAAAATAGAAAAAAGAAAAGGGAGACGGAGCTATTTCAATTTTCACTTTTCTAAAGTTTGACAAGTAAAATCGGGTATTATTAGATTACTCTCCAAAACGGCCTGAAAGGCCAAAATCCCTGTAGCCCAAGGCAACGCCTTGTGTATATGGTGTATACATCCAACGCCCTGAAAGGGCAAAAGCGTAATTCTTTTGCCCTTTCAGGGCGTTAGGGATGATTGCCATGTTACCCACGACGGTGCCCTGGGCTATTTTACTATTGGCCTTTCAGGCCGTCAATATCAGATATTCTGTCCTGTTATGACCTTGTATTATTGCTAACTGGAGGATAAATAATCGTTCGTCAAACTTTAGTCACTTTTCATTTTTATGGCCTGCTTGATTGCTATCCCAATGGAAGTGTGGACTTTTATCATGTACACACCGTCGGAGTAGGGTGAGAGGTCGACCTGTGCGGTATTGACACCCGGGCCAGGATAGGTGTTGAAGACGAGGGTGCCTCGGGTGTCGAACACCTCGATTAGCTGGATGGGTTTTTGGGAGGCCACCTCAATCACAGAGAAAGTGGGGTTGGGGTGGAGGCTGATCGAGGTGTCGGAGGTGTTAATGGCATTGGGCTGGCAGTTGTAGCAGAAGGGCTCTCCTGTGCCCCAGTCACCATAGCGGTTGGCGACACATCGTGGTCGCACGTAGGCACGGTATAGTATGCCGGGTTCCACAGTGGCTGAGGCATAGGCCTCGCTGCAATCAACAACGGCGCCGCCGTCGGGCGAGGAGCCGTCGGGTACGTAGGTGAACTCCCATCCCAAATGCGATCGGGTGGAGTCGCTCCACTCAAAGTAGAAGGTGGCATCATCCTGTTTGATGACGTGAAGCCCTTCTACTGGGGTGCAGTTGGCATAAACCGACCCATACTTGACGATGGGGAAAATCATAACGCAACTCTTTACTGCGGTGTCGTGCCATCCGAGGGAAGTGTATGTGTCACGATAGGGGCCTTCGGGGGTAGGTTCATTCACGGATATAAATCTGCATCGGTATCTGAGTGCGGGGAAATTGCGTGATATGTTAGGGCAAGGAAAATCGCGGGACCAGGGGGCGGTTTGGCTATATGCGGCAAGTTCTGGAGAAATTATTGCATAATGATGACGATCTACGCCAACAGGACGTATACTGTCCGGGAATAGAGTGATTGCGATATAGAAAGAGTCCTCAACTGTGATCGGTTGGTCAAAGTAGTATTCGCGAAAGGGTTCTCTATCATCTTCTACGATAGCATTACATTCTGTATTACCAGATCCTAAATATCTTAAAGTAGTATACATCCAACTCTTGTAAGGGAACAGGTTGTCGTACCCAAGGTGTTTTCTTCCCAATAGGAGCATGCTGTCTTCTACTCTTTTATACAAGGATACAAATGAATTGGAGAGAACCATGGTGTCTAACGAATAATCCCAAAACTCAAAAAAGTCACCTGTATGTCCACCAACTCCAGGGTCTTCGTAATTACCACATCGCCAAGGACATACCCGTATTCCCAAAATAGACAAAGCCGTGTCGGTATGAAAATATTTTGCCAGTTCGCCGCAGTAAAAAGTCCCCCCCCCAATAACGGCTTGATAATGCCAAAACCCTCTACGTACAAACCCTACATCATGTCCGGAGGCATCGTAATTTGAATCGCCTGTATAGGAACCATCTGCAACATTAGTATAAATATATTGTGCTGTATCGGACATCAGGTCATCGTACCACCACCAATCGTAATACAGGTTTGTATCGAGCGGCAGGATTGGCGCTTGTGCCGAAAGTCTCATGTCTCCCAGAAGCATCAATGCAACAAGAATAATAGTCTTTTTCACGGTGTTATATTATTGAGTGTTATTTACTGCAATTTACAATAAATTGATTTGTCTCTATATTAGGATAGTGATATTTAAGTTTGGACATATTACCATCGATTACAGTGATAGAGGCATCGCTGTTTAATAATGGATAGGTTATACTCATGGACACATTGTTAGTAGTAGCGCAAGAGCCGCCAAAGGGTAGTTGCTGCAGTAGAATGCCGAGAGACGATGCTGCCGAGTTGCCGCATGCTGCACAATATATAGTAGAGAAAGTACAAAGGGAGTTGAATTTTATATTAGGGTGAGACAGACGGCTGTCGCCAATACCAGTGGAGGAAAATACATCCACAAGGTAATCGCCAGAGGAATTGGCATTGCTGAGGTCGCACAATAGTCCTGAGTGAGCATTATAAACCATGTCCTTAAAAGTGTAATAGGTGCTGTTGCCTCCAAATATACTGGTCTGACAACATAGATTTACCGATGATGCCAACAGACATAGGCACAATATGATATAAGTTTTTTTCATAGTTTAGGAGACTAGTGTTTATTGATGCAAATATACGAAATATTTTTGGTTGCAGGGATTTGTATTACATTTTTTTTCATTGTTTTTTTTATTTTATTCCTTACAGGTTGACATGGGTTTGTTTTTGCTTGATTGTCAGAGTATACTAATGGAGAAGGCGGGGATGGCGAAGTGTTTTTTCTCCATTGTGGGACGTTTTTTTTATTTATGTCGGAAAAAATGGGTATCTTTGCACAATTTTTCAGATGCATAAATATAATAAACAATATGTACACAGATACCACAAAATTCATTGGCGAAGGCCTTACCTACGACGACGTGCTGCTTGTTCCGTCGTATTCTGAGATTCTACCCCGTGAGGTGACCGTGGCGACACGTTTCTCAAAGAACATCAAGTTGAACATGCCGCTGGTGTCGGCGGCCATGGACACCGTGACCGAGGCTGCCATGGCCATCGGTATGGCACAGGAGGGCGGTATAGGTGTGCTGCATAAGAACATGTCCATCGAGCAGCAGGCCAACGAGGTGCGTAAGGTGAAACGTGCCGAGAACGGTATGATTGTCGACCCCGTCACCCTCACCAAGGATGCCAAGGTGAAAGATGCCCTGCACCTGATGAGCGAATACGGCATAGGCGGTATCCCTATTGTCGACGAGAACCGCAAGCTGATAGGCATGGTTACCAACCGCGACCTCCGCTTCGAGAAGCGCATGGAGCGTCCGCTGTCCGAGATCATGATTACCGACCTTATCACCACTCATGTGGGCACCACTTTTGCCGAGGCTACAGAGATCCTGCAGCGCCACAAGATTGAGAAGCTCCCCGTGGTGAACAACGAGGGCGTCTTCATGGGGTTGATTACCTACCGCGACATTATGAAGACCAAGGAGCGCCCGCTGGCCTGCAAGGACAGCAAGGGCCGCCTCTGTGTGGCTGCCGGCGTGGGCATTACCCCCGACATGATGGACCGCGTGGATGCTTTGGTGAAGGCCGGCGCCGACGCCATCGTCATCGACACCGCCCATGGACACAGCATCCGTGTGGTCGAGGCCCTGAAACAGGTGAAGAGCACCTATTCCGATATCGATGTGGTGGTTGGCAATATCGCTACCGGCGAGGCAGCCATTATGCTGGCCGAAGCCGGTGCCGACGCCATCAAGGTGGGTATCGGACCTGGAAGCATCTGCTCCACCCGTATCGTGGCCGGTATCGGCGTGCCGCAGCTGACGGCTGTGTGCGAGTGCGTAGGAGCCTTGAAGCAGAAGGGATACGATGTGCCCGTGATTGCCGACGGCGGCATCCGCTACAGTGGCGACATCGTGAAGGCCATCGCCGCCGGAGCCAGCACCGTGATGGTGGGCTCGTTGGTGGCAGGCGTGGATGAGGCTCCGGGCGAGACCATCATCTTCGAAGGCCGCAAGTTCAAGTCCTACCGCGGCATGGGTTCGCTGGAAGCCATGCAGAGCGGCTCCAAGGACCGTTATTTCCAGGACAAAGAGGTGGACGCCAAGAAGCTGGTGCCCGAAGGCGTTGTGGGACGTGTCCCCTACAAGGGTACGTTGAGCGAGGTGCTCTACCAGATGGTGGGCGGCCTTAAGGCCGGTATGGGTTACACCGGTTCAAAAGACATTGCCGCCTTGCAGCAGGCCAAGTTTATCCGTATCACCGCCGCCGGTCGCACCGAGAGCCATCCGCACGACATCGCCATTACCCGCGAGGCCCCCAATTACTCAAGATAATCGGAGTCCCTCGGCTGAAGTACAGACAGGAAGAATGATAGTTACGAACATGTGTCCCTGTGGGTATGCCCTTGTAGGGTAATGCACTCCCAGCGCCACATATATTACATTGCCACAAACGAAAGATTGCTTATATGAAGAAATTGTTGTCAACATTGCTATTGACCGTGCTGATGTTCGGTGCAGCCGCCCAAACAAACACCGACCCCGTTATCTTTGAGATAGGGGGGAAGCCTATTTACAAATCGCAGTTCATGAAAGAGTTCCTGCGTTCCATAGGCAATGACCCCTCTGCTGCCCCCACAGCATGCACCTATGAAAAACGCAAGGCACTGGAAGACTATGTCCAGCTGTATGTCAATTTCCAGGCCAAACTGGCCGATGCCTATGCCCTCGGTATTGACACACTGCAGTTCCTGAACGACGAGTTGAATGTTTATCGCAAGGATCTGGCCGCTCCGTACTTGATTGATTCTGTCACCATGCAGTCGTTGCTGCGTGAGGCTTATGAGCGCAACCACTATGCGCTGCATGCCGCCCATATCCTTGTCCCCTGCCAGGAGTCGGCAGGCCCCGAGGATACCCTCAAGGCCTATCAGCATGCCGTCGAGCTGTACAACGAGGCATTGCGAAACCCCAATTTCTATGCCATTGCCCAGAAGGAGATGCACGACCAGCTTATCAACAATATCGACCCCGAGGTCAGAGAGCGTGCCAAACAGGTGAACCCCTACGAGGGTGACCTTGGATGCTTCACGGTGTTCGACATGATTTATGCTTTCGAGTCGGCTGCCTATGCAATGAATCCCGGCGAAATCCGCGGTCCTGTCCGTTCCCGCTATGGCTATCACATCATCAAACTGTTCGACCGCTACAATTACTACGGCAAGGTGCAGTTGTCCCATATCTGGGTTTCCGACAAGAGCCCCAATGCCGAAGGCCGTATCAGAGCTGCCTACCAGCAGTTGCAGGACGGCATGGATTTCGAGATGGTCTCGAAGAACAACAGCGACGACCACGAAACCAGAACTCAAGGCGGCAGAATGCCCGAACTGGCTTGCAACCAGCTCCCCTTCGAGTATGTCGCCGAGATTGCCAAAGGCCTTAAGGTGGGAGAATACTCCGCCCCCTTCAAAAGCCGTTTCGGCTGGCATATCATCAAGTTGATAAAACAAGAGACCATGCCCGATTTCGAGACGCTCATCCCTTACTACAAATCGCGCATGACACGCGGCGAGCGCAGCACCAAGCCCCAGCACATCTTTGTGGAGCAGTGCAAGCAGAAATATAACTTTGTCGACTACACGAAGGTGAAGACCTCCAAGAAGAAAAACGCCCCCTACGCCGCCGACCTCAAAGCCGTGCAAGCGCTGGTGACGGACTCGATCTTCTCCGCCATCTTCCACTACGACTCCAATCAAATCACCGACATGCGTCCCCTCTTCAAGGTGGGCGACCGCCAGTACAACTCCCGCAACTTTGCCCGTTATATTTTGAAAAACAAGAAGGTCCGTCCCATCTGCCCGCTTGATATTTTCGTCAAGGAGAGATATGACGAATTTGTCGAGGCCATGGTGCTGAAATATGCCGACGACCGTCTGGAGTATGACAATGCTGAGTTCGGCGACCTGATCAGGGAATATCGTCATGGTTTGATGATTTTCACCTACAACGACCGTACCGTATGGTCGCGTGCCATCAAGGACAGTGCAGGCTTCCAGGAGTTCTATAACCGTATGGCTCCCACACACAGCTATGACGACACCAACGATGCCGTCTACTTCTGGAACCACCGCGCCAGGGTGCAGGTGGTGACGGTGGCCGATAGCGCCTGCCTCAAACCCGACAAGGCCCTGAAGATTGTCAACAAGGCTGTTGCCAAGGGCTGGAGCATGAACGACCTGCAGGCAAAACTGACCGACAAGGTGAACCGCAAGAAATGCACTGCCGAGCAACCCGTCACTATCGAACTCCAGATACTCGAGGCCGGCAATCAGAAGGTCCTTACAAACAACGAATGGGGCAAGGGTGTCTATCCCCGCGCCACCGAAAAGGGCTATCAGTTCCTTATTGTCGAACAGATTCTCCAACCCGAGTTGAAGAGCTGTTCCGAAGCCCGCGGCTATTATCTGAACGACTATCAGAATTACCTCGAAGAGCAGAACAATCTCGAACTGCGCAAAAAGTACAATGTGAAAATCCATCAGGACGTTATTGACGCGATAACCTATTAATCCCGTCAATACATAGTCCCACAAATACAATCATTATTCAGGACAAAGAAAAGATATGAAGAGACATACAGTAGCCTTTATCATGGCAGCCATGGTCTTCGGCATGACAGTGCAGGCGCAGCAGCCTCAGCTTGTCGACGGGATTGCCGCGGTGGTGGGTAAAACAATCATCCGCTATTCCGACATCGAACAGGCCTATGCCCAAGTCCGTCTTCACCAGGGTATTCAGAACGCACAAGTAGAACGGTGTGCGCTGCTGGAAAACATGCTCGTCAACAAGATGCTTGTGCATAAAGGCATGGTGGACAGCGTGAAGGTGTCCGACGAGCAGGTGGAGAGCGAAGTGGAGCACTATCTTCAGGCCGCCACGCTCCAGGCCGGTGGCAAGGATAAGCTGCGCGAGGTTTTCAACTATTCCTACGACGAACTCCACGACCAGTATTTCGACATCCTTCACGACCGTTACCTCAGCCAGCAGGTGGAGTATGAACTGACCGAAGGGGTCAATGTGACGCCTGCCGAGGTGACTGCGTTCTTTGCCCAGTATCAGGCCGACAGCCTGCCCGACATCCCTGCCCAATACGAGGTGAGCGAGATTGTCATCGAACCCATCATCAGCGAGGTTGAACGTGACCGTGTGCGCGACGAACTCAACCTGTTGCGCGAGCGTGTCCTCAAAGGCGAGAATTTCTCCATGCTGGCTAAGCTCTATTCCCAAGACCCCGGTTCCGCCTCGAAAGGCGGTGAGCTGGGCTTCTTTGGCAGGGGCAGAATGGTGTCCGAATTCGAAGCCGCCGCCTTTGCCCTCAAACCCGGCGAGGTTTCGCCTATCGTCGAGACGCAATACGGTTTCCACATCATCCAGCTTATCGAGCGCCGTGGCAACAACATCAATGTGCGCCATATCCTCATGCAGCCTAAAACCTCTTCCGACGATCTCCTGCGTGCCCGCATCACCCTCGACAGCCTTGCACAGGAAATCCGCAAAGGCTCCATCACCTTCGAGGATGCCGCCAAACGTTATTCCGACGGGGTCAGCAAGAACCAGGGTGGTTCCGTTTCCAATCCTAACGATGGCAGCGCACGTTTCGACAAAGAGACCTTCAACCAGCTCTATCCCGGTATTGGCATTGTAGCCATGGAAGAGGGCGAGATTTCCAACGCCACCGCCATCACCACCAGCGAGAACAAGCAAGCCTACTGCCTCATCAAGCTTGCCCGCAAAATACCCGCCCACAAGGTCAACCTCACCGACGACTACGACCGCATCTACAATGCCGCCCTGCAGGCCGCCAAGGCCAAGAAGGTCTACGAGTGGTGCAACCGTATGGTGAAGACCACCTATGTAAGGCTGGCCGACGAATTCAAGGACTGCCCCGGTTTCCATGTGAATTGGACCAAAGGCTCCCCGAGTAATTAACCGTCCTGATGTCCGCACTCCGACACATCCAGCGTCTCAGCCATGGCTACCGGCCAACAGGATTCAATGCTCAACAAACATGTCAGATAAAGAACTTCTCGATAGTTTCGTAAATCGATACCAATCCCTCAAAAACGAGATAGGGAAAGTGATTGTGGGCCAGGACAAGGCCGTCGACAGTCTGTTGCTCTCCATCTTCACCGGCGGACACTGTCTGCTGGTGGGTGTGCCCGGATTGGCCAAGACCTTGATGGTGAACACCCTCTCGCGTGCCCTTGGCCTGTCGTTCAGCCGCATACAGTTCACCCCCGACCTCATGCCTTCCGACATCACAGGCTCTGAGATTCTGGACGAGAACCGTCGATTCCAGTTTGTCAAAGGCCCCGTCTTTGCCAACATCGTCCTCGCCGACGAGATCAACCGTACCCCTCCCAAGACCCAGGCCGCTCTGCTCGAAGCCATGCAGGAGAAGTCCGTCACCGTGTCGGGCAAGACATATCCCCTCTCGGCGCCGTTCTTCGTGCTTGCCACCCAGAACCCCATCGAGCAGGAAGGCACCTACCCCTTGCCCGAGGCTCAGCTGGACCGTTTCATGCTCAACATACGCATGGACTACCCCTCTTTCCAGGAAGAGGTCGATATCGTGAAGGGGACTACCGCCAACTACACCCCGCAAGTGGAGGTCATCCTCTCCGCCGACGATATACTCCGCTATCAGGAAGTCATCCGGCGCATTCCTGTGCCCGACAATGTGTGCCAGTATGCCGTCCGCCTCTCCGCCTCCACCCGTCCTCACCCCGCCGATGCCGACAGCAAGAGCCCTGTCGCGCTCCTCGCCACCAAGTACCTCTCTTGGGGTGCTGGCCCGCGTGCCTCGCAGTATCTCGTCATGGGTGCCAAGACCCATGCCGCCATGCAGGGCAAATACTCGCCCGACATTGAGGATGTCCAAGCCGTAGCCGAAGAAGTGCTGCGCCATCGTATCGTTCGCAACTACTATGCCGAGGCCGAAGGGGTCGCCACCGAGGACATCATCCGTCAACTCCTTTCCATGAACGAATAACCTCCACATATCATTATCGCCATGAAACGCATCGCCTTCCTCGTTCTTTTGTTTGCCGCCCTTGCCGCGGCGGGACAAAGCTCGGGTTTGCATATCCCTTCCGAAAAGCCCATCAAGCCCCGCGACCTTCCCAAGGCTTGGACCAATCCCGAAGTGTTCTGTCTGCTGTTGCGTTTCGATGACTCCGACAGTGCTTACCGCGAGGAAGACCTCGACCTGCTCGATTCGGCCTACAACGTGGCTTTCAGCAAAGACAACCCGAGGATGTACACCATGTCCATCGAGGCCTATGGCAATTCGCGCAATGCCGACATCATGCGTGCCCGTATCGAGTCCGTCTACCGCTACTTCACTATGCGCGGCCATGAAATAGTGCCCGTCCGCTATGCCTACAACCCCATCCATTGCAGCTGCCACGGCGACACCGTCGAGCTCATCCGCTATGAGGTGCCCACCGACAGGCAGGTCTACAACTGCGCCGACCTCCCCTCAAGCCGCAAACAGCTTAATGGCGACATCCCCCTCGAAGGCGCTGTGCTGGTCACTTTCCGCCACAATCCCATCGAGTGCATAGGGGGTGGGGGAGGCTGTTTCCTGCCCGCGCAGGACAGCAACATCCGTGCCTACTACACCCAACTCATCCTCAAAAAAGGCTCCATCTACTCCGTCGAGAACACCCGCGACTCCTGCCCTCCACCCGTACAGCTGTCCATCGAGGAGCATCTCGACTACCAGCAACTGCTTGAAAAGTACTTTCTTGTGCCTCATCCGCGCAACATCATCCTTCCCGTTGGCTACGTGGTGCTTCGCTCCAGCTTCAACCGTGCGCCCGACGAGTGTACCGTGCTTACCGACTCCATCTTCATCCGTTTCCCCGTCACCGAGGAGCAGCTGGAGTCGCGCCTGCGTGTCTACGCCAAGAAATATACCGCCAAAGGCGTTGAATTCAAACCTCTTGTCACCAAGAAAATCAAAGGCGGCCCCGTGTTGATGATTCAGGGTGCCCTCAATCCCACCCAGTTCGATACCATCTTTATCGCCAAGCGCATCACCGAGGACGAGGTGAATCAGTACCTTTTCCCCGCCGATTCGCCCACCGAGCAGGGCGCCATAGCCATCACCGTCAAAGGCAAAGAACGATACTTCAAACCTTTCCGTATGGACCGCAACGGTCAGTACGAGTTCCGCAAACTGTTCCGAAATATGCTCCGCATCATCGACGAGGAGGAGGAAACCCTCGACCCCTCGAGCGGCGACCTGTTCCGCAATGACGGAGACGAAGAAATCGAATAAACACTTTTATTATGGCTTATTTACAGACCGATGTGACGAAAGTCACCACTCACGTTCTCCAGCGCATGAAAATGTCGGGAGAAAAAATTGCCATGCTCACCGCATACGACTATTCCATGGCCAAGTTGCTTGATGCCACCAAGATTGATGTAGTCTTGGTCGGTGATTCGGCTGCCAACGTCATGGAGGGCTACGACACCACACTACCCATCACCCTCGACGAGATGATTGTCTATGCCTCGTCGGTCAAGCGTGCCATCAAGCGCGCCCTCGTTGTGGTCGACATGCCTTTTGGCACCTATCAGGGCAACTCCAAGCAGGCTTTGGCCTCCGCCATCCGCATCATGAAAGAGACCGGTGCCGACGCCGTCAAACTGGAAGGAGGCGAAGAGGTGCTCGAATCCATCTGCCGCATCCTTACGGCGGGCATCCCTGTGATGGGACACCTTGGACTCACCCCTCAAAGCATCAATAAATTCGGCACCTATGCCGTCCGTGCCACCCAGGAGGAGGAAGCAAATCGCCTCATCCACGACGCCCATGTGCTCGAGGATGCAGGATGCTTCAGCGTGGTGCTCGAAAAGATTCCCGCCAAGCTGGCCGCACAGGTCACCTCCGAGCTGAAAATCCCCACCATCGGCATCGGTGCCGGCAGCAGCACCGACGGGCAGGCGCTCGTCCTGCAGGACATGCTCGGCATCACCCAGCAGTTCACCCCGCGCTATTTGCGCGTTTACGGCAGCTTTGGCGCCGAGATCAGCAACGCCATCCGCCAGTACATCTCCGATGTCAAAAGTCTCGATTTCCCCAACGAGAAAGAGCAATACTGACACACCTACACTGCACCATCAACACCCCGTCGAACAACCAGTCGGCGGGGTGTCGCTATATCCGCCCGTCCGTGTCGCCGACCCGCCGCTCATTCCTCCCTCTGCCTTTCCCCGCACAGCTGCCCCTGCATCACCACTAACTTCGTTCAATATAGGCTCGTTTCAGCTTTCTTATAGCATCGTTATCCGTCATAGTAAAAGAGAACGATGCGGGAAGGAAAAGATAAAAATCCGATATTGAACGACCCTAGGGGGTACAAAGTCTTGCGGTGACAGGGTTTTTGCGGTCGGCATACGTTGGGCGGCATGGCGGCATGGGGCTTGACACTATGTCGGGCGTGCTTTTCAGGTGGTTGTAATACATGGGTTTACAAAAACGGCTCAACGCGCAGCCGTCGGGCAGAAAAAAAATATTGTGCAACCTTGAGCCGTATCAATTCTTTTTCGTATCTTTGCATTCTGAAACGACAGGAATAATTAATATAAACCTTTGATACATGACACCTACATTAATCATCATTGTGCTCGTGGTGGGGCTCTTGCTCCTGACCCTTGAAATTGTTGCCATCCCCGGCGGTTTCTGCGGTGTGATAGGTTTCCTGCTCACGGCTTTCGGCGTGTGGCAGAGCTATCTGTGGCTGGGCATCACCGGCGGCACCATCGTACTGCTGTGCTGTGTGGCCATCTGTGTTATCTTGTTGGCCATATTCATGAAGACCAAGACCTGGAAGCGGTTCAGTCTGAACGAGGAGTCGGACAGTGCGGTGAACCAGATTGAGGACCCACAGATTAAGGTCGGCACCCGCGGCACCACCGTGGCACGTCTGGCCCCGACAGGCAAGGCGTTGATTGACGGAAAGTTGATGGAGGTACATGCCATCAACAAGTTTATCGACCCCGACCGTCCTATCGAGGTGGTGGCCATCGAGGGATACCGCATCGACGTGTGCGAAACCGAGGACAACCGCTTCGATTGAATCGGCCGATGAATGTGCAACGTATTGAGAAATATTAATTTTAAACAGTAAATATTATGAATGTAGCAGGCATTGTTGTTTTATGCGTAGTGATTTTTATCCTACTCATCATCTTCCTTTATTTGGTACCCGTAGGTTTGTGGTTCCAGGCGTTGGTGTCGGGTGTTCACACCTCGTTGATTCAACTTATGTTTATGCGTTTCCGCAAAGTACCGCCCAGCGTGATAGTCAATAACATGATTAACGCCACCAAGGCAGGGTTGAAGCTGTCGCAGAACGAGTTGGAAGCCCACTATCTGGCTGGCGGCAATGTCACCAACGTGGTGCAGGCCCTCATCTCGTCCAGCAAAGCCAATATGAACCTTGATTTCCGCACCGCCACCGCCATCGACCTGGCTGGCCGCGACGTGCTGAAGGCTGTGCAGACATCGGTCAACCCCAAGGTTATCGACACGCCTCCGGTGGCCGCTGTGGCCAAGGACGGTATCCAGCTGATAGCCAAGGCCCGTGTCACCGTGCGTACCAACATTAAGCAGCTCGTCGGCGGTGCCAGCGAGGAGACCATTCTGGCCCGTGTGGGTGAAGGCATCGTCTCCTCTATCGGCTCGGCTATGAGCCATAAGCAGGTGCTCGAAAACCCCGACAGCATCTCCAAACTGGTGCTGACCAAGGGTCTTGACAGCGGCACGGCATTTGAAATCCTCTCTATCGATATTGCCGACATCGACGTGGGTAAGAACATCGGAGCCCAGTTGCAGATGGACCAGGCCAACGCCGACAAGAACATTGCACAGGCCAAGGCCGAGGAACGCCGCGCCATGGCTGTGGCTTCGGAGCAGGAGATGAAGGCCAAGGCACAGGAGGCCCGCGCCAAGGTTATCGAGGCCGAGGCAGAAGTGCCCAAAGCAATGGCCGACGCTTTCCGCAGCGGCAACATGGGTATTATGGACTACTATCGTATGAAGAACATACAGGCCGACACCGACATGCGCGAGAGTATCGCCAAGCCGGCAGGTGCCAAACCAAATCCCACCAAGCCCACCATCGAGAAGTGACTAAATCAGAATCTATGAAACACTTGGTATATATACTGTTTGTGTTTCTAACGGCAACCGTCTGCGGTCAGTCGCAACGGTTGCCGTTGCGTTTCCGTGCCGACGGCACATTTAAAATCGTCCAGTTCAGCGATCTGCACTATATCCACAACAACCCCCACGCCCAGCGGGCGTTGATACGTATACGCGAAGTGGTGAAAGCAGAGCAGCCTGACCTTGTCGTCGTGACGGGTGACATGATTTTCGGTGAGCCTGCCGACCAGTGCATGCGCGATGTGGCGCAGTGTCTGGACAGCCTTGGTGTGCCATTCTGCACCACCTTCGGCAACCACGACGAGGAGTTTGGGCTCGGCCACGACGAGCTGTATGCCATCCTGCATACCCCCAACAACGTGGAGCCGGAACATGTGGCAGGCACCGAATACGACTATATGCTGCCGATATTGGGCAGCAGAGACGACAGCACCCGGGCGGCATTGTACTGCCTCGATTCGCATAACAAGCGTCACTACGGCCCCTTTGTGGGCTATGCGTGGCTGACGAAGAGCCAGATACGCTGGTACCGCACGCTGAGCCGCAGCCTTACACGACAAAACGGTGGCCGTCCGGTGCCATCCATGGCCTTTTTCCATATCCCGCTGCCCGAGTTCGAGACCGCCTTCTGCAAGCGCGATACGTGGGCCATAGGTGCGCGGATGGAGTCGGTGTGCTGCCCGCGATACAACAGCGGCATGTTCGACGCCATGCGGCAGGAGGGCGATGTGGTGGGGATATTCTGCGGGCACGACCATAACAACGACTATGCCGTGATGTGGAAAGGCATATTGCTGGCATATTGCCGCTATTCGGGCGGTAACACGGTATACAACGACCTGGTGGGCGGCAACGGCGCCCGTGTGATAGTGTTGCACGAGGGCGAGCGCGCTTTCGAGACATGGATAAGACTGAAGAATGGAACAATCCGCAACCCGTTGAGGGTGCCCGACAACTTTGCGTGGAGCGACCCCCAGAAACGCCCAATCGAAAAAGACTAATTATTATCATCCAACTTTGAATTACTTAATATCCAACTAATATGAAGAGCAGATGTTTTCTCCTAATGGCCATCGCGGTGCTATGGACCGTCGGCGCCAAAGCTCAGGACCATTTTACCGAACGGGACACAATCGATGTGCTGAGTTATATCATTAAACTGGATGTCGGGCATCTCCAGCCGCGCCACATCCAGGGGTCGTGCCAAGTGCAACTGGACATGCTGAAACCCTCCAATGTGGTGAGTCTGGGTTTGATGAATGCCACGGTCGATTCGGTGCAAGTGGGCGACCAAATGCTTTACAGGGGCGAGTTCTACTACGACTCAGCCCAGTTGCGTATCCCTGTAGGCAACGCCGATTCGGGAGACAGGTTGTTGTTGACAGTGTTCTATGGCAGCTACGGCTGGGTAGGGGTCGACGGAGGCTTTTGGTGCGAGGACAGTTTGTTCTACAATCTTGGCGAAGACCGCCAGGTACGTCCTTTCAGCATGGGCAGAAGCTGGTTCCCATGCAGCGACAGTGTGTATGATCGTGCAACGTATTCATTCGAAATCGTCGTGCCGAAGGGGTGGACAGCCGTGTGCAGCGGTATCCTGTTCCGCGACTCTATCAACGCCGACAGCAGCAGAACCTTTGTCTATTTGGAGAACAACCCTATATGCACCTATCAGGTAGGACTCAATGCAGCCCCTTATAAGGTGCATCGTTTCAACCTCGATAATGGACGTACCTATCAAGTGGTCAGTTTAAACTTGGATAGCACTGCAGTGAGATGGATGTTCAGTAGTTTCAATCAGACGTATGACTTATACAATCGTCTGTTTGGTTTTTATCCATGGTCTAACATCAGGTTCTCGGAAGGTGGACCGGGTTCCGGGATGGAGCATGTAGAAAATATCTGCATCTCTCTCGACTATTACGACATGGATTATCTCATCGACCACGAGTTTGCCCATCAGTGGTTTGGCAACAGTATTACATGCGCCAGTATCAGGGATATGTGGTTCAATGAAGGCGGCGCCACCTTCGCCGACCAGTTGGCCAACATCAACCGAACAGGCAATTTATGGAGTCTTATATACTACAAACGGGCAGCCATCATGGAAATCCCGATAAACGAACATGGCTATTACCCCCTTTATGGCATGCCTTCGCGATATTCTTTCATGCACACTACCTACTTTAAAGGCGCTCAGGTATTTCATGACTTGCGTAATTTGTTGGGCGATTCCACTTTCTTTGACATGATAAAGAACCTGTTTATCTATAATAGGTTTGTGAATATGGACAGCTATCAGTTGCGCGACATGATGAGCACTTACAGCGGTGTGAACCTGACCGATTTCTACGACTTCCACATCTTTCATGGTGGCTTCTCAAGCTATGTTGTCGACTCGATTCGTACCACCGACGGCACTACCGGCGTGTGGCTCAGCCAGCACCTCTGGCATGCCGACGACTACTGCCGTCAGGCACGCGTGCCTGTCACTTTCTTCTCTCTGGCAGGTGACAGCCTGACTTGTTATGTGCCCAGCACCGGACAGTATGCTCATAGCGATTTCCAGCTGCCATTCACACCCGATTTTGCCATCGTGGATTATTACTATAAAACCGCTGCCGCCAACTTCAACGATAAGTTCGACATTTCCTCCGTCTACAGACAGTCGTCCTACAACACCCACACGGTTTTGGAACCCACACATCCTGAAGAGGGTTCAAATATGTTTGTGGGCATGGCCGTGGGCAATGCCGACCAGGAACCAATGCCGGGCATCAAGCGTTGGGACCACCGCCGCTGGTACGTCAACGGAACCTACAGCAGTAATTTCAAAACCAAGTTGGGCTTCATGTATGGCAGAACGGATCCCGTCAACGACCAAGAGTTCTACTTGGGCTCGGCCACCAAGGATTCGTTGCGCCTTTTCTACCGTAAAGATGCCTCCGAACCTTGGAGAATGCGTAAAGTCTTCTCGTTACAGAACCATTCCACTATGACGGGCAGGTATGATTATATCCAGATAACCGGCACACCTCCCAGGGGCGAATATATGATGGCTGTGGTGGATACTGCCTTGCTGGACATTGACGACGATGCCGAAGCCGAGTTCTCCCGGAAGACCCTTCGTTTGTCTGTTTCGCCCAATCCCGCCTCCGAATACGCCGAAGTAGCCTTCTGTGCCAACGGGACAAATCCCAGCGACTGCCACATTGCGGTGACCAGCTCCACTGGGAAAAAGGTTTTTGACATCCGACCCGTGGACACATCCCTCCGTCTCTCAACCCAAACATGGCCTGCTGGCATCTACTTTGTCACCCTCACCACCCCGTCGGGCTCGGTTACGAAGAAGTTGATAGTGCAGTAAACCAGTGCGTTGAGATTCGTTTCCGGTAGTTGTTGATAACTATTTAGATAAAAAAAACCGATATTTCGGGAATTCTTTGTAATTTTGCAATCCGTATTTTTGTCATTCAAAAACACGGAATAATGAAACACGGTTTTGACAACGAGAAGTATCTCAAAATTCAGTCCGAACACATTAAGGAACGCATTTCCAAGTTCGGAAACAAACTTTACCTAGAATTTGGCGGTAAGCTTTTTGACGACTACCACGCCAGTCGTGTCCTCCCGGGATTTGAGCCCGACAGCAAGCTGAAAATGCTCATGCAGTTGCGCGACGATGCCGAGATAGTGATTGTCATCAGTGCCCGCGACATCGAGAAGAACAAGGTGCGCGGCGACTTGGGCATCACCTACGATGTGGATGTGCTGCGGTTGCGGGACGAGTTCCTGAACCGAGGGCTCATGGTAAGCGGAGTGGTGATAACCCAGTACAACGGACAGGGAAGCGCCAAGGCTTTCCGCGAGCGGCTGGAGCGTCTGGGCATCAGCGTCTACTATCATTATGTGATTGAGGGCTACCCCACCAATGTGGACTTGATTTGCTCGCCCGACGGCTTTGGGCGCAACGAGTATGTTGAGACTACACGCCCTCTGGTGGTGGTCACCGCCCCCGGCCCCGGCAGCGGAAAGATGGCTGTCTGCCTCAGCCAGCTCTATCAGGAGAACCAGCGCGGTGTGAAGGCTGGCTACGCCAAGTTCGAGACCTTCCCCATCTGGAGCATCCCCCTGAAGCACCCCGTCAATGTGGCATATGAGGCCGCCACCGCCGACCTCAACGACGTGAACATGATCGACCCCTTCCACCTCGAGGCTTACGGCAAGACGACGGTGAACTATAACCGCGACATCGAGATATTCCCTGTTTTGAATGCCATTTTCGAGGGCATCTACGGTTACAACCCTTACAAATCACCTACCGACATGGGGGTGAACATGGCCGGATTCTGCATCAGCGACGACGAGGTGTGCTGCCAAGCTTCGAAGGACGAAATCATCCGCCGCTATTATAACGCCCTCTGCGAGTTTGCTATGGGCAAGGCTTCCGAGACAGAAGTGAACAAGATTGCCCTGCTGATGAAACAGCTAAAGCTTACTACCGCCGACCGCCGCACCACCGTTGCTGCCCACGAGCGCAAGCAGAAAGAGAATGCCGACGCCTCGGCCATCGAGTTGCAGGACGGCACCATCATCACCGCCCACAGCAGTGCCCTTCTCGGTCCCAGTGCTGCATTGCTGCTCAACGCCACCAAATACCTGGCAGGCATCGACCACAGTGTGAAACTCATCGCACAGGAGATTATCGAGCCTATCCAATACACTAAAGTCAAGCTGCTGCACGGCCACAATCCCCGTCTCCATACCGACGAGGTGCTGGTGGCACTCTCCATGCTCAGTCTCACCGACGAGAAGTGCCGCCGTGCCCTTGCCACCTTGCCCCAGCTGAATGGTTGTCAGGTGCATGCTACGGTGATGTTGAGCGAGGTGGACCACAAAATCTTTAAGAAACTGGGCATCGGTCTCACCTCCGACCCACTTCAGAAATCGGCAACCCGCCGTACCGCTGGTAGTGAATATTAGGTGGCGCATCTCCACGGGTCATCATTAAGCCTACCGTCACGCTTTTGTGTAGCAAGTGGAGTGAGCCAGTCTACTTCTTCGGAAACCGAAAGCCCATTGTGCAGGGGGAGCTGATCAGCCTGGCTCCCAATCCTGCCAAGGAGTCGGTGTCGTTTACCCTTGAGTTCCCTATTGTGACCGATTTGCCACCCCGAGGCGACCGCCACCCACAAGCTGGTGGTTGAAGGCTGGTGGCTGTGGAAATGGAGTCTGGACAGGAATAAGCAGTGGATACATTATGCAAGTGTCGATGAAAGCAAGTGTTAAACCCTAATGATCGATTTGGGATTATGAAAAAGACAGGGCTGACATCTTGCGGTGTCGGCCCTTATTGATGTGAAGATGCACTGTTACATGTTGCGGATTTGGGTTGGTGGGGTGAGAATCGGGCTTATTGCACGATTTCGGAGGTGAGCTGTTTGTCGAGGAGGGCAGTGTGCATGGGGAGGAGGGTTTCGTAGCTGCCGTGCTTGACGGTGCATTTGCCGTGGCAGTGGACGAGGATGGTGCATTGCTCGGCTTGGGCGTAAGAGATGCGGCAGATGTCGACGAGTGACTTGATGACGTAGTCGAAGGTGTGGACGTCGTCGTTGTGCAAAACAAGGTTGCATCCGGAGTCTTCGAGGACATCGGCATTGTCTTGCGACTGTGGGGATATTTTGGGCGATTCCATTTTATTGATTATGTGTTTCGGTGTGGTTCTATGTTGGAAGGAGGAGTGCGATAGCGTGGGCGCTGATGCCTTCTTCGCGGCCTTCAAAACCAAGGTGCTCGGTGGTTGTTGCTTTGACAGACACTTGTCCGGGTTCGATGCCGAGGATGGAGGCGATGCATTCACGCATCTGCGGGATATAAGGGCCTACCTTGGGCTTTTGTGCGACGATAATGCTGTCGATGTTGCCTACACGGTAGCCGTTTTCGAGGAGCAGTTCGTTGCAACGGCGCAGCAGGAGTTTGCTGTCGATGTTCTTGTATTTCGGGTCGTTGTCGGGGAAGTGTTTGCCGATGTCGCCTAATGCTGCAGCACCTAGCAGTGCATCGCAGATGGCATGGAGGAGCACGTCGGCGTCGGAATGGCCGAGCAACCCCAGGGTATGGGGTATCTCTATGCCCCCGAGCCAGAGTTTGCGGTCGGGAACCAGTTGGTGGACGTCGTAGCCAAGACCGATGCGCATGGTGTTAAATGGTGGGATTGTTTTGTTTTGACTTGAAGTTGAAGATGAGTGAGATGCGGATGGTGTTGGAGAGGGGGTTGCTGCTGAAGCTGGTGGTGGGCACGAGGTAGGCAACATCGAACTGGACGATGTTGTATTTCAACCCGAAACCGAAGGTGAGGTATTGGCGGCCGCCTTTGGTGGCGTGTTCGAAGAAGTAGCCTGCACGGGCGGCGAGGGTTTGTTTGTACCAGTATTCGCCACCGACAGAAAATTGAAGCTCGCGGAGCTCTTCGCTGAATCCGCCGGGAGCGTCGTAGAAGGATTGTATGGCTCCACGCACGACACCGGTGTTGTAGTATTCGGTCATGTTGCGGTAGTACTTGCTGTAGGTGCTGTCGCCCACGGTGACAGGGGGTGTGGGGACAAGGAGTTTGTTGATGTCGAACAGGAGCGAGATGTCATTGGATTCGTTGATGTGGTTGGTGTAGCGGCCGCCGATGCGTAGGTTGGCGGGCAGAAACTCTTTCTTGGTGTCGTCGTCGGAATAGGAGAGTTTGGCACCGAGGTTGCTGATGAAGGCACCAAAGGCGATTTCCTGCGATTTGTCGATGGGCGACTGCCAATAGAGGCCCAGGTCGGCGGCGATGCTGGTGGCGGGTTTGGTGGTGACGTATCCGCTTCCGTCGGAAATCTGTTGTCCGTTGGTGAGGTCGGAGTTGACAAAACGTCCAGTGGCGCCAAGTGAAAGCTGGTTGTTGAGCTTCATGGCATAGGTGACATCGACGGCAAACTCGTTGGGGTTCATAGTGCCGCGGGTATTGCCGTCGGCATCGGTACCCTGGATTTCGCCAAGGGAGAAATAGGTGAGTGAGGCACCGACGGCGCTACGGCTGTTGATGCGTTTGAAGCCTCCAAGGTAAAGGAGGTTCATGTCGGATACCTTCAGGTTGCGCAGCCAAGGGGTGTAGGTGGTTCCGACCCCGATGTCGCCGTCGATAAAGGCGTATTTGGCATTGTTCCAGTGAGCAGAATAGATGTCGGGCGTGGAGGCGGCACCTGCATCACCCATGCCTGCTGAGATGGCGTCAGGGGCGATGAGCAGGATGGGCATGCCTGTAGAGATATAGTTTTTTGTCTGTCCTGTAAGACCAGGCAATTGAGCCATAGCTATGCCCGGAAGGGCAAGCAGGGTTGCGATGATAATCGGTTTGATACTCTTCATTAGTATTGTCTTTATACACCCAAAAACGGAGTAAGTTGTCTTTTATTGTATCGGAGGGATGATTTAATTGTGCACAATCTTGGATGTGGAGGTGAGCAGTTGCCCGTCGGAGGTGGACAAACTGATGCGTGCGATGTATATGCCTCGTGGCACACGGAAGCCATTGGAGGCGGTGAAGTCCCATTGGTAATTAAGCACGCAGGACCCTGTGGATGGGGTGACGGAGCGTATCAGCGTGCCACGGATGTCGAAGATGTCGATGGTGGCTGACGTGATGTCGTAGGGTAGGTTGTGCTCGACCCTGAGGGTGGTACGGTCGCTGGCCGGATTGGGTGTGGCGTCGAATCGGCCGATTTGTGGTGTGCGGTCGTTGACAACATAGAAGTGGATGGTAGCAGAAGAGGAGTAGTTGAAGATGTTCCAGCATTTGAGGGTGAGCGTATGGCGGCCTTCGTCAAGTTTGCCGAGGGTATAGCGAATCTCTCCTTTGCGGCTGTCGGTGATGTCGGGTTCGAAGAAATCGTTCAGCGTCACGGTGCTGTAGGGGTTGCCGTCGATGACGGCGGTGATGTCGTGTCCCAACCCGCTGCCAGCGGCATTGATGCCTACCGAGTCGAAGAGTTGAGCATAGAGTGTGGGCGTTTCGTTGGTCAAGCCACCGTTGCGGAAGGTGGTGTCGCCGATGAAGAGCCGGATGTCGGGATGTATTTCGTTGATGACAAGGTCATCGTTGAAACCGCCAAACATGATGTTGGTGTATGCCCCGGTGGCATCGGTGGCTTGATTGCGGGCGTAGTGGGAGAGTTTGGCGTAGTCGAAACGGTAAGAAACGTCGCGAGGCACAATGAACGAATAGGAGAAGGTGCCGGAGGTGACGGTTTCGCGTCCTTTGTAGAGGATGCTCTTCTGCTGCACAAAGTCCACTTCGGTGCTGTCGTTGTCGTTGGCAAGGGTGCGGCATTTTATTTCACGGTCGAACACCACAGGGAAGATGGTGCCGTCGAAGTCGGTGAGTACATTTCCTTGAGGGTCGCGTATTTCGCCATCCACGGTGACGCGCGACAGCACGAGGGCGGAATCGGTCACAGCGGGATTGACAGGCATCTGGTTGATATGGGTGACAACCACCTCGTTGCGTGGATGGGAGAGATGCAGTGCGGGGTCGCCAATCAATGCAATGCAGTGCGACACACTGGTTCTGTTTTTGGCCAACCGCAGCGCGTCGCCGATGGTGTTGGCTGGATTCAGGGCGAAGAGGCATACGTCGGCATTGAAGCGCTGCACATGATGTATGGGACGTGAAGCGGACACGATGCCCACCCCTGCCGCTTCGGCCAGTAGGAAGGCTTCGGAGCCGCAGATGTCGTTGACTTGGTCGAATTTGCCGAAGGTGCAGGTGCTGGTGACAAAGAACGCCAGGCGGTCGGTGTTGGTGTATTTGTCAATATCGGAGAATTCCATGAAACGCTCAGTGCCGATATAGTTGCTAGAGCCATGGCCGATATAGTTCAGCAGCAGGCAGCCGTAGTTCATGCGCTGACGCAAGGCATTGTTCACATCGGGATAGTATGAGCCGTCGGCACCCGATTGCTGGGGATAGGCGTCGGCATAGATGCGGTCGATGTTGAAGTGGGGATATAGCTGCTTGATGTTGCGGGCCATAATCTCCGAGTCGCTGGCAAAGTTGGTGTCGTATGGCGAAGAGGGGTCAGCGTCGTCGGCCAGAAGTGCCACATAGTTGCGCCAGTCGCCACGTATCTCGTCGCGGGTAAGGTCTTTGCGGGTCATGTATCCCTCAATCTTGTCGACAATATGTGTTGCTTCGGCAACTGTTTTGGCGGGGAGGCGGCCAATACTGACGGTCATCTCGTTGTCGAAAGGACCGGAGGTGTGGTCGGACAGGTAACCGTAGACGTCGTCGCTGGGATAGGCTGACCCCTCGGAGTCGAACGACGAGGGTGTCTGATAGGTCACAGCGGTGGTTTGGTGGGCTCCGAGATAGTCTCTGTTGTCGTATGTCCCTTTGCCGAACAGCAGAAGATGGCTGGGTTTCAATGTCCCTTCGGGGGCTTTGCTGCGCATGCAGCGGAGCATCTGGCGGATGGCCATGGGGTCCTGTTTCCCCGACGAAAATTCGTTGAACACCTGTTCTTGCGTCACTACCATGACGGACATGCCGTCGAGTTGGCGGTGAAGCATGGCCAGCCTTTCGGCTTGTTCGATATAGTCGTGATGGCATACAATTACATAGTCGGGGGTTGCGGCTCCGTGGATATCCTGGTTGGGAAGGACTGCGATGCCTTCAGGGATAAGTGCATCGGAATCGGTGAACAGGATGAAACTGCGTGCTTTGTTGGAGGAGGAGAGGAAGGAGAAACGGTTCGTGGCTTTAGTGACCGGGTTGCTTACAGGTTGCAAGGGATTGGTGATGTCCCATACGCGCACCCCCTCGCCACTGCCAGATACGACAAACTGTAGTTGTTGCGATTGGCTCAAATGGCTTTTGTTGCGGATGGTTTGCTGTCCGCCTGAATAGGAGAGGGGGACGGTGGCGTTGAGTTCGATAAAGTCGAGATACCCGGCGGCGTTGCTTTCGCGGGGTTCGTAGGTGTATTTAAGAGAAATGGTGTTCGACGAGACACCGTTAGCCTTCTTATGGTAGATGTTGTAGGTGGTACTGTTGGGGAAGTCGTGTTGGAAGGAGGAGTTGGCTGCCGTCACGTTCAGTTGGGCATAACTGGTAGAGATGCTTGCAAAGGCATACCTGATGTCGACAGTGCCGTCGGTAGGGGAGGAGGGAAGGGTAAGCGAATAGGAACGGCTGGATAAGGAGGGGGTGTATTTGTCGGCCACCCATATCTGTCCTCCGCCGTGCGTGTTGATGCGGTTTTCGTGATAGAGTGCGGTGGCCGTGTGGGTGACTACCTCCAACGGATTGTCTGGTTGGGCAGTGCTTTGCTGTACCCGTTGATTGTCGGTTGTGTTCTCGCCGGTGGTAAGGTAGTAGAAATTATAGTTCGCGTAAGCGTGTACATTATATTCAAAAAGGTCGTCGTCAGCCACGTAGCGCCATGTGTCAGGGGCTTCGCCATAGAATAGCAGGTAGTCCTCGTTATCGAAGATGCCGTCGTGGTCGATGTCAATAATCTCTATGGCAACGCTCTCAAGGTCGTCGGGTTGTGCAGTGGAGTTGCTCATGGCAAGCATTTTGCCTTCCGAGCCGTAGAGTTGTATGCTTGTGCATGGCACTTGGGCGAGGGTCTCGACTTGACGTGTGGTAATCTTGTAAACACCTGTTGCCGAGACGGGAATCTTATACCACAATCCCGATGCCAGCCGCGACTGAGCTGCATATTCTTGAGCCGGTAGCTCGGCATACAGCGATATCATGGCACAAAAGGCAAGCAGGGCTATTCTTTTTGAAAACATGCTCCAATAACTGACTTCCTTCTTTTTTATTGTGTTCCCTGTTAAAAAAAGGCTGTTATAGATTCAACCTCGAAGTGCAACACTGTTGTGCAAAGATAGTAAGAATTTTTGTTTCGGGGAAGAATAATCCAAATTTTTTCTAGGTCGAAGGTTTAGTTCAGTCTGGACAAAGAGGATGTAGT
>Ga0247611_10001937_pt1 | contig 35337 bp, 31 predicted proteins | sample 177DNAGHGhighgp2_FD_192422 | JGI IMG/M metagenome (GOLD analysis project Ga0247611, IMG submission 192422) | Sheep rumen microbial communities from Palmerston North, Manawatu-Wanganui, New Zealand - 1770 DNA GHGhigh gp2 | ecosystem: Host-associated > Mammals > Digestive system > Stomach > Rumen... | reverse complement strand
GTGGTGAAACTGGCTTCCATGGTGACATCTTTTTCATCAACACCGAGCTTATCAACGATGATAGCTTTTACTTTGCTTTCAATTTCTGACATGTTTATTTAATTTTTTGAGTTTAACGAGGTGCAAAGAAACGAAAAAAAAACCACATAAACACTATTTTTAACTTTTTTTCTTTGGCTTATTTGATTTAAATATCTGTTTTGTAGTATATTATTTATTATCCCATGATGCTATTTTTCTTCTTTGAAGAATGTTTTTTGTCGTTAAAAGTGCTAATTTTTTTTCTTTAAATTGTTAAATTAACCACTTTGAAATAGGGGGCAAATGTTAATTTTATCGGAAATACAACAATTCTAGATAATTAGCGTTATTATTATAAAAAATTGAGTATAATGGTTAGATTAGCAATTTTAGCGTCCGGGAATGGGACGAATGCCCAACGCATTAGTGAATATTTCTCAGAGAGTGATTCTGTGAAAGTTGAGTGTATTATTTATAATGTGAAAGGTGCGTATGTGGCCGAAAGGGCTAAAAAATTGGGAGTTCCTGCATACTATTTCGGGCGCAGTGATTTTTATCAGAATGGCGCAGTATTGGATTTTTTAAAGGCACATGATGTCGACTGGGTGATTCTTGCTGGTTTCCTTTGGCTAGTGCCAGAAGATATTATCAATGCTTATCCCAATCGGATTATCAATATTCATCCGGCACTGCTGCCTAGTTATGGAGGAAAAGGGATGTATGGGAGTCATGTGCATGAGGCCGTTGTGGCCAACCATGAGAAGGAGAGTGGCATAACAATTCATATTATTGACGACCAGTATGATAGGGGTAAGACGCTCTTCCAAGCAAAATGCGATGTCACTCCTGAAGATACGCCTGAGACCTTGGCCGAAAAAATCCACCTGCTTGAACAAAAGTATTTCCCTGTAGTGATTGAGAAAACCGTGTTGGGATGAGAATAGGAGTAAATACGCGTCTGCTTTTGGCAGATAAGATGGATGGCATAGGTTGGTTTACGTTCGAAACGCTGCAAAGAATTGTAAGTGCCCACCCGGAGCACGATTTCTTTTTCTTTTTCGACCGCAAGCCTGACCCAAGGTTCATCTTTGCTCCCAATGTGCATCCGATCACTCTCGGGCCTCAGGCCCGCCATCCTATCTTATGGTTTCTGTTTTTCGAGTTCAGTATTAGGTGGGCGCTAAATCACTACAGAATAGATTTATTTCTTTCCCCAGAATGTTATCTTTCGTTAGGTTCGAAAGTGCCTACACTAATGGTCATTCATGACATAAATTACGAGCATTCTAGTGATAATCTAAAGCCTTCGCACCAACGGTATATGCATTTCTTCTCGCCTAGATTTGCACAACATAGTAACCGAATTGCTACTGTGTCGGAATTCTCTAAGCAAGATATCATCGATACATATAAAATAGAACCGAGTAAAATTGATGTGGTATACGATGGTGCTCATGAGGGTTATCATCCGCTAGATGCTGCTTTAAAACAAGAGGTTAGAGAAAAGTATGCGTCGGGTTGTCCTTATTTTATCTTTGTGGGTACGATTATAAAGCGTAAAAATCTGGCTACAGTTTTGACTGCTTTTGACTCCTTTAAGTCCGCCACGGATTCTAAGATGAAATTGGTGGTGGTGGGCCATAAGGTTTGGTGGCAGGATGAATTGAAGGATGCTTTTGACCGTATGGTACACAAGGGGGATGTCGTTTTTATTGGCAGGGCCAATTCGGAACTTCTTGTTGATTTGATGGGTGCGGCAGAGGCGTTAGTCTATCCATCCCTTTTTGAAGGTTTTGGAATACCTATCGTTGAAGCCTTCCATGCCGAGGTTCCTGTGATTACTTCGGATTGTACTTCGATGCCGGAGGTGGCTGGAGATGCTGCATTTTTGGTGGACCCAAAAGATGTCGATATGCTTGCGGAAGCGCTCCGAAAAGTGTCGGAGGATTTTTCTCTTCGTAAAGAGCTGGTGGAGAAGGGGCGGAAACGGAGAGAGTATTTCAGTTGGAATCGGACTTCAGTACTTTTGTGGAATAGTATGATGAAAACCCTGGAAGGTTGATTGATGAAAAAGTTCTGGATATCAATATCTTTATTCTTTCTTCTTGGGATGAGTGCTTTTTCTCAAGGTTTGCCCGTCGCCGATACTTCGCGAGTCAATCTGGTTTTTAATGGCTCTTTCGAAGAGTATAGATTCTGTCCAAAGAGAATTGATGCAGTGGGTGTATTGATCAATGTCGACGGCTGGTACCAACCCACCAAGGGTAGTGCGGATTACTTTAATACATGCGGGAGTCGAGAGTGCGGTGTGCCTAAGAATAAGTTGGGGGAACAACTGCCGCACGATGGTGAAGGCTATTGTGGGATCTACTGTAGCAAGAATGATTATAGAGAGTACCTTCAAACTCGATTACGCCGAAAATTAAGAGCGGGAGATAGCATAAGGCTTACTTTTTTTGTGAGTCTTTCGGAACAGTCTACAGGGGCTGTGGCTACTCTAGGAGGTTTATTCACTAAGGAGGATATTTATGATACGGTGAGGAGTATTCTACTGCATAAGGAATATGAGACTCTTTCGGACGATATTTTTCAGGTGATAGCTACTACCTATACGCCTCAAGTGATGAATCCTCCCGATGTTCCACTGACGGATACAAGGAATTGGCAATGTGTGACTGGTATATTTGTTGCAGATGGGGGTGAACAATACATTACTTTGGGTAATTTCAATACTGCGGAGAGGTCAGGATATGTTGAGCCAGACTCGTTAGTACGGCTTCTTCCGGGGTCATATTATTATATTGACGACGTTTTTGTGGAATGCCTCAATTGCGAGCCACCCATAGCAGATGATTTGAATGTGGATTCGAATTACCTGACACAGGAACAGCCGACATTCAGTGTTGGTAGTACGTTCGTACTGAAAGATATCTTTTTTGAATTCGATAAAAGTACTATACTTCAGCAATCTTTTTTTGAACTAATGCGGCTAATTACACTATTAAATACGTACCCTGATATGCAAATTGAGGTCGGCGGCCATACTGATAGTAAAGGCTCTGATAGCTATAATCAGCGCCTGTCTGAGAGTCGTGCAAAGGCTGTTGCAGATTACCTTATATCGAAAGGAATTTCGGAGAGACGGTTGCAATATAGGGGGTATGGTAAGTCCAAGCCCATTGATTCTAACGAGACAGAAGAAGGCCGTGCAAGAAATCGCCGAGTAGAATTTAAAATAATGTCAATGTGACAAAATAGAAATAATAAAAAAAGAGACGGCCTTCAGCGCCGTCTCTTTTTATTTGTAATTCTATTAAAACTATTCAATAACGCGGTAGAAAGATACGCGACGGTTGAGTTCGTAGTGGATGTCACCGAAAGCAACAGTCTTGCCCTTCCAGTCAACGGAGATACGATTCTCATCAATACCATACTTCTTAACCATGAGGCGTTTAACCTCTTCAGCACGTCTCTGGGAGAGTTTCATGTTGTAAGCGTCGGATGCGGTGTAGTCGCAGAAACCAACCACGGTCAGCTTGAGGTCAGGATTGTCTTTCATGACGCGGCAAACAGCCTTAACCTTAATCATTTCGGAATCGGTCACATGCCAGGAGTCGTTAGCATAGAGGACGGAGAAAGGAATAGCGTAGTAAGTCAGCTGGTCATTCTTGAGTTGGTCAAGGATGCCGTTCAGGCTGTCGGAAACGCGCTGTGCCTGAGCAAGAGCATTCTGACGGATTCTGTTGTTCTCGTTAGCAAGGTCATCAAGCTGGCCTCTGAGTTTCTTCTCATTGTCTTTAGCTTTGTCAACTTCTTTCTTCAGAGCCTCGTTTTCTTCCTCAAGATTGTCAAATTGCTCCTTGGTGAGCAGGGCGCGCTGAGCGATAAGTTCCTGGTCAGCAGCAGTGATGCCAAGGTTGTAGATGTAGCCAATAGAGGCAAGGAAATCGGTGTGGTGGAAACCAACTCCGGACTGCCAGAAAGCAGGTGCATCACCGATGAAGTCAGCCTCAAGTTCGCAGAAAAGGGTGCTTCTGTCGCAAACTCTGTAGCTGAAACCAAGACCACCATCAAGCTGAATGCCGGCATTGTACATACCGCGAGCTAGGTTTTGAGTGAAAGCAACACCACCACCGGCGAACACATAGAGGTTGCCACGGGTCTCAGGTTTCCAATTGTGGAAAGAGTTGTTCAGAGAGAGAACCAATTCACTGGTAACAGCATGGTGCTTATCCATAGACTGATAGTAAGTATTGCCATCGTGTTCGTAAGGAGTCACATGCCAGCCAGGTGCGCGGTTAGCATAAGTTTCAGCGTTGTTCTTGTTGGCGTTTGCAAAGAGACTGGGGAACTCATAGCGGAAACGGAGCCATGCACCGCGGTCTATTTCTTTTTGAAGAATAATACCAAGACCGGCATTGTAACCGCCGCCCCAATAGAGATTCTCGTTGCCATAGAATTGTTTGACATCGGGCTCGAACATGAACGAACCATTGATACCGATGCCCCAATTGCTCCAAAAACCATACTGAGGATATTCAGGAGTCTCAGCGGTTTGAGCAAAGCTACTGCCTGCAAAAGCTAGCAAGCAGAACAGTGTTGCAATTTTAGATACTTTTTTCAACATATTGTTATACTTTTTGTTATATTATTTTTTACCGTTTGTTTCAAATTGCAAAATTACACATTTTTTTTTATACTGCAAGTTTTTTTTTAGAAAATTGAAAATTTGTTCGTTGTGGACTTATCAACATATTTGTTAACAATGCTCGGAAAGCATGCCGTCCCCCATACCAATGCATGTTTTTTCTTAAACTTTTCCGTTTTTTGTATCTATTATCATCAGCATTCTTAATTTTGTTCCATAAATATTTATAAGTGATTTTTTTTTCGTACTTTTGCAGCATCGTAATAACTATTTTAAAAATAATGAGTATGAATGCAATTCGGTTACATAAAGAACACCTCCAGCAGTTTATATCGGCGGAGGAACTTTCTGACATCAGAAAAGAAGTCCTGGCGGCCAAACAAACCTTGGTTTCCTGTACAGGGAAAGGAAACGATTTCTTAGGATGGATCGACCTCCCTCAAGACCTTTCTCCGGAAATCATTAAAAGCATCAAGAATGATGTAAGTGCTCTCGCCCCGAAAGCAAGTCTTTTTGTAGTTATTGGCATAGGCGGTAGCTACCTCGGTGCCCGTGCTGTGATTGAGGCACTTCAGTCTGAATTTGCCTCAATGGAAAATAATTCTCACCCCTATGTCATCTACGCTGGTCATACCCTAAGTGAAGACTATTACCATCAGTTGCTTCAGATGCTCGACACTCACGATTACGCCCTGGCAGTAATCTCCAAGTCAGGCACTACGACAGAACCTGCCGTGGCTTTTCGCATTATCAAAGCCCACTTGGAGCAAAAGTATGGGAAGTCTGCTGCCGCTGAGCGTATCATAGCCATTACCGACGCCCGTCGTGGTGCATTACACGACATTGCCAAGCAGGAAGGCTATCGTTCTTATGTCATTCCCGATAATGTGGGAGGCCGTTTCTCCGTGCTCACCCCGGTAGGCCTTCTGCCCATAGCCATGGCCGGTTATGATATCGAGAAACTCATAAAAGGTGCGTGCGACATGCGAGAAATCTGTACCACCTCCGACACCCTTGAGGAGAACCCCGCCCTCATGTATGCCGCCATCCGCAACATCCTCTATCGTAAGGGTCGCAAGGTAGAAATACTGGAAAACTTCGTCCCCAATCTAAAATACATAAGTGAATGGTGGAAACAACTCTACGGCGAGAGTGAAGGAAAAGAAGGCAAAGGCATTCTCCCCCACAGCCTCAGTTTCACCACCGACCTCCATTCGATGGGACAATATGTCCAGGAAGGCGAGCGGCTGATGTTCGAAACGGTGATCAGTGTGGCACAACCTCGTCACCAAGTGACTATCCCTTCTGACCCTCAGAACCTCGATGGCATCAACTACCTTTTAGGAAAAACCCTGACCGAGATTAACCACAATGCCGAGTTGGGAACCATCCTTGCCCATGTCGATGGCGGAGTCCCCGTTCTTCGTATTGAAATCCCTACCGTCGACGAGTACGTCTTGGGCCAATTGATTTATTTCTTTGAATTTGCTTGCGGTGTAAGTGGCTACATGCTAGGCGTCAATCCGTTCGACCAACCCGGAGTGGAGGCCTACAAAAAGAATATGTTCCGTCTGTTAGGCAAGCCCGGTTACGAAAAATAATAGGCTTGAGCATCAGATAGCTCCAAAAAGGAAGCCGGTCGTTCACACTGAACAACCGGCTTCCTGCTGTTATCGAACTTCTTCAGAAAGGTAGGTCGCCAAGGGGCTCTGTCTCGTCCGTCAAGATGGCAGACAGGGGGTCTGGGGAATGCTCAGGCTGTTCGTCGGGTCTGTTTTTGTTGGCCAAAACAGTGAAATTGTCAGCCACCACCTCTGTTATGTAGCGCTTGTTCCCCTCCTTGTCTTCCCACGAGCGTGTCTGCAGCTTGCCTTCCACATATATCTGAGTCCCCTTGCGGAGGATTTTCTCAGCGATTTCAGCCAGAGTGCGCCAGCAAACCACATTGTGCCATTCGGTCTGTTCTATGCGCTCACCCGACTTGTTTCTTCTGTATTCGGTAGTGGCCAAAGGAAAAGAAGCCTTCTTTACCATATTGGTCGATTCGTCGTTTCGGTCTTGAGGAAAGGCCACAACATCGGGATTCTTACCCAAGTTGCCAATCAAAATTACTTTGTTAACGCCTACCATAGTCTGTCTGTTTTTACCTTTGATAAAATAACGGTATATATAATATTTCCTTTTATTTTAGTCTTGCAAAGATAACATTTTTTGGGCAACTAACACATAAAAAAAATCACTTTTTTGACAAATACCTGTCAATCAAACGCGAAATGGGAAGAGATTTTAATTCTTCGTACCGTACAATCCGCATTTTTTCTGGTATTCTGGCGGGTTTACGATTATAATTTGCCTTCAGAAATTGTGCCTTTATCGTGCGGTGAGTAAGCTGGTGCTTCATCTCCGGTCCTACCTCCAAATCCGTCGGAGCCATGCCCAACCACGACTGCAGCACCTCGCCAATCGTCTGCTTCAACAATTGGGAGTCGACGGGACTCTCCGTTTCAAACAAGGGCAGTTCGTACAGTCCTTGCCAAATGTCGCCTGCCTCGCGTTGCTTCACCAGCATAAACTCCTGCCATCTAATATCTATATAATAGAAATACCTAGTCTTGACCGTCACTTTCTGCCGCCTGACAGGCAGCACGTCCACCTTACCCTCCCTAAATGCCACACACTCCTGCCGAAAGATGCAACGCTGGCAGTCGCACCCTGTGGGTTTACAATAAATCGACCCAAAATCCATTATGGCCTGATTGAACAGATCCGGGCGCTCTCTGTCAATCAGGTGGAGTAGCAATTGCTCAAACTCCCGATATGCCTGTTCCGTCCCAATGGGGGTGTAAATACCGTATAGTCGCGAAACAAGCCGGTACACATTCCCGTCAATAACGGGGTAGGGTAGGCGGTAGGCAAAAGAAGCAATGGCCGCCGCAGTGTATTTCCCGACCCCTTTGAGCGACAAAATCCCCTCGTAGGTATTGGGGAATTTTCCTCCCAGCTCCTCGGCGACATACCTAGCCGCCGCATGAAGGTTGCGAGCACGTGAGTAGTACCCTAGCCCCTGCCAACTCTTCAGCACCTTCTCCTCCGAAGCCTTGGCCAAATCAACCACAGTGGGGTACTCCGACACAAAGCGCTCGTAGTAGCCGCGCCCCTGCTCAATGCGGGTCTGCTGCAATATTATCTCCGACAGCCATATATAGTAAGGGTTCTCAATCCCCCGCCAAGGCAGTTTTCGGCCGTTCTCCTGGTACCATGTCATTAGTTTTTTTGCGAACATTCCAAGACTCAAATTTTGTATTTTTTCACCCGTTTTCCCCAGTTTTGAACAACTTTCTCCGTCCTAACTAACTGAAAAAATCGTGTTAAATCTTTATTTCGGTTTTATAGCATACTCTTATATTTCAGTTATATGCAGATAACAAAATGTTAAAAAATTTTTAAATCAGTTTTCCGAGGCTCCAAAAGTTTTGTCAGTTCAAAAAAAGGTTGTACTTTTGCACCCGCTTTTCGCGAAAAAAAGCACATGTAAATAACGTAAAAAAACAACAAAAATTATAGCTATCATGTCAAAGATTTGTGAAATTACCGGTAAGAAAGTGATCCGTGGTAACAATGTATCCCATTCCCGCATCCACACCAAACGTACCTTCTCCCCCAACCTCCATACCAAAAAATTCTACATTCCTGAAGAAGGCATGTGGATTACCCTCAAGGTCAGTGCCAAAGGTATGCGCATCATCAACAAGAAAGGCATCCTTGCCGCCCTCAACGATGCTGCCGCTCAGGGTCACCTGCAGTTCTAATCTCGAAGACAAACAGTCTTTATAAACAATTTTTTATTCATCCCTTAACAAGAAAGAGGTATTTAACATGATCGTAGTTCCTATTAAAGAAGGTGAAAACATTGAAAGAGCTCTTAAGAAACTCAAGAGAAAATTCGAAAAAACTGGTGTCGTGAAAGAACTTCGCGAGCGTCAGAAATTTACCAAACCTTCCGTCATCAACAGGGAACGCAGACAAAAAGCCATCTATGTCCAGCACCTGCGTCAGCAGGAACTTGACAAGTAGTTTCGAGTCCGCACGTATCAAAAAAGCAAAGGGCTGTCCTCCGCAGGACGGCCCTTTGCTTTATGGCCACCAGCCTCTTACGAAAAAGGGCAGCCCGCCATGGGTTGCCCTTTTTCGGTTGTCTGCTGGTGTGCGGGGCACTATCGGTTATAGCGCTCCTTGTATTTCTCAATCTGTACCTTCATAGAGTCGACACACTGTGCCACGGCCTCCTCAAAAGTGTCGGCCTGCTTGCTGTTAAAGAGTGTCTGGCCCGGTAGGTTCAACGAGAGTTCGGCAATCTTGTTGTTGTCTGATTCGGGTTTGTCCACCTTCAAGTTTACTTCGCATTTAGTTGCATTGTCAATCAAGCGATCCAGCTTGGATACCTTTTCGTTGACAAATTTTTCGAGTTTTTCGTCTGCCTTGAATTTTACGGCATTAATTGTTGTGTTCATAAAACCTCCTATTTTTTAGTTGCCCGGGGATGGGCATGTTTATAAGTTTCTTTCAAATGTTCCCGAGTCACGTGGGTGTAAACCTCGGTTGCGGCCAGGTCGCTGTGCCCCAGCAGTTCCTTGATGGCGTCAATGTTGGCTCCTTCGTTCAGCATCTGGGTTGCGAAGGTGTGACGGAACACGTGCGGGCTTGTTCGCTCGGCGTTGCTCCTCGCCGACATGTATCGTTCCACTATCAGGTATATCATGCCGTCGCTCACCTCACGCCCCCGGCTGTTCACAAGCAACCTGTCCGTGCTGCCCGTCGTCGGCTTCTCAGACCGCAACTCTGACATCCTTTTATTGCGTAACGCAATAAATTGGGAAATATTATGTGCCAGCTCATTTTCTATCGGAATAATGCGCTCTTTATTCCTCTTGCCCCGCACCTTTATGCTCGGTTCGTCCAAGTTGATATTCTCCAGCGTCAGGTTGGCCAACTCCGAGCGTCGCATGCCGGTCTCATACAGCATTCTCAGCACCAGTTTGTCCAGTTCGCCGTCATACCCCTCGGGGTAGATGCCGTCGTAAATCTGCTCCACCTCGTTCTGGCGGAAGAAGACGGGCAGCCGCTTGGGGCGCTTAGGGGCGGCAATCTTTGCCATGATGTCGGTGCTCAGGTAGCCCTTCTTGCGGAGGAATTTGAACCAAGCCCTCAGCGCGGCAATCTGCTTGGTCACCGTGCCGGCGGCCTCGCCCTCCTCCATCAGCCCCATCTGCCACGCCCTCACGTCCTGGGCATCAATATCCTCAACCTGTGTAATCTCCTGTCCGGCCAAATATCTGCCAAATCGCTCCACCTCGCCCACGTAGTAGCGCACGGTGCCATCCGCCAAGCGCCTTTCGGTGCTGACGTATGCGGCAAATAGTTGTATGGCCTCGTCAATTTTCACAATTGCAAAGATACACATTTTTTTGATACCAATAGTTAAATTACAAGAAAAAAATCCCTCCACCGCAATAATTCGCTATCAACCTATTCCTTATGTATTGCCCCATCCTTTCCTGTCACCCCGCCCTCTACCCACTTCCCGCCAAGGCGCCTCTCTCGGTTGGACAAGGGCCGTCATACCTCCCCAATCCCACTCTCTCTTTCTCCCTCCCCATCAGCGCCTTTTGCTCCACCCATCCTTCGCCTTTTGTTTTACATTTAGTTTGCATTTTGTTTGTATTTAGTTTATACAATAAAAACAAAATGCAAACTAAGCATAAAGTAAACCTAATAGGAAAAGCGAAGAGAGAGGTAGCATGGCCTATGCTGAGTTGAGGGTATTAAAAGAATGGAAAATAAATGTATATTTGCAGAGTTGGAATACTTTTTTATTTGTTTTATAATAGCCTTATTACTAAATTATTATGCTTATGAAACGGTTATTTTTCTTATTGACTTTTGTTGCAGTTGGGCTAAGCGCTTGGTGCAATGGCGACCCTGTGGCAAGGTTCTGTGCACTCACTCTCTCGCGCAATCCCGTGGGAGTACATGTGCCTGAGGTGCAGTTGAAGGATGAGCACCTGACCATCACTCCTATGTGGCGTTATGTGGTGGTGCGGGTCGAGTACTTGCTGCTGAACAACGGCAAGAAGGATTTTGTGGATCTGCCTTACGGCTTTCCGATTGACTACTACCGCCAGGGCAACGAGCGGTGGGCTTCCATGGATGGTATATCCGATGAGGCCGAAGTGGGTTGGCGTGACGACTACGTGAGCGAGGTCTCTTTCACACTCAATGGCATACAGCTGCCCTTTCAGATCTCGGCTGACAGCGTCCTGCGCGAGGGGCATCCCCTCCTTTCTCCTGCGGAGGCGGAGGCAGACAAGTCGGGTGAACTTTTTGATAGCCGGCTCGACAGCATTGATTACGATCTTTATGAGTACGAGAGTGATTTGGTGCGGCGATGGTGCTACACCCGCCTGCACCTGCCAGCAGGCAAGGCGGCACACTTGGTGGTGCAATATCGCATCGAGTGCCAGTGTTACGTGTCATTACTGCAACAGAATTCGCGCTTAGATTTCAATGGCGGTCGTTGCAATTTTGCCTATGATTTTTCGCCCGCTTCCTATTGGGGCAATGGTTTGGCCGAGACGTTTGATGTTAGGGTCGACGCATCGCGTGTCGAGTTGTCTGCTCTTCCTTTTAAAGATACTGTTGCCGCCCCGTTCGGGCTGCCCATGCAAGAACTGGGCAACGGGCTCTGGCGCTATTCGGCCCGCAACTTTGACCTTGCCAAGGCCGAGCCTTTGGAGCTGGTCTACCTGGTAGGACGAAGGCAGTCGAGTTTGGCGGAACTTTTCAACTACCGTATTGCCCCAGACCGATACTCGCTCAGCGTGAGTGGGGCGGATCCCAAGTACCCAGCGGCCAACCTGAGCGATATGGACTTGGCTACGGCCACAGTGCTGCAACCGGGCAAGGACGACTCGATTTATATTACCATTCGGTTTAAGGAACCCACCAATTTGAGGACGATAGTCTTCTACAACGGTTATTGCAAGAATGCCTCCACGTGGCAGAACAATAGCCGGGTGGGGAGTATGATGGTGTATGAGTCAGGCAGTAAGAATCCTATTTTTTGTGAGTACCATAACCCCTCGCCGGGTTATTTTCGTGGATGGCAGTATCTCCCGAAACGGCTTAGCGCTGATGTTCCCGAGAGTTTCACTTGGCAGGAGCTGACCGACGTGGCCGAGTTGATTCAGCGGTCGGACTATTATTCGCCCGACCCGGTAACTGAGATTCGGTTTGCCATAGCCTCTGTGGCCAGAGGGAAGAAATACGACGATGTCTGTGTTTCGGAAATCATCCTTTTGGAATAGTCGCCAGCGACACCGTTGCCCCTGGTGGGGCTACCTCTTTTTGAATGTAACAAATTGTTGATTGAGAATTAAATAAATTGTTAAATTGCTTGCATGGTTTGAAGAAAAGTTGTATCTTTGCACGTTTTTTATGTCGCCCTAGTTATAGGGTAAGTGCTATATTATTAGAATATTAGTTAGATGAAAGCTCTTATCTTCTTCGTCAGTTTGTCGCTGTTGGTGGTGACGCATGAGTTGGGTCACCTGCTGTTGGCCAAACTATTCCATACACGTGTCAGACGCTTCTATGTGTTCTTCAATCCCTGGTTTTCGATACTGAAAGCTAAGAAGTTCGACGGAAAATGGCATTTCTTGTTCTTTAATAAGGAGACTCCCGAGTCGTGGGACGAGAAGAACCTCAAGCCCGAGGACCAGGACAATACCCTGTGGGGGTTGGGCTGGGTGCCGCTGGGCGGCTACTGCGACATTGCAGGTATGATTGACGAGACCAAGGGTGCCGATGATTTGGAGAGTACGCCCCAGTCATGGGAGTATCGCTCCAAGCCTCGTTGGCAGCGGCTGTGCATCATATCGGGCGGCGTTGTGGTGAATTTCATTTCCGCACTGATTATCTATGCAGGAATATTCTCTCATTGGGGAACCGATGAGCTGCCCTTGAGAAATGCCACGCTTGGTTATGCCTATAATCAAATTCTCTTGGACGAGGGCTTCCAGAATGGTGATATTATTTATGCTATCGATGGCGAGGAGCAGACTGTGCTGGCCGATGCTACGAAAAAGCTGATTTTGGATTCGCCTAAGACTGTCACCGTCATGAGGGGCGACAGCTTGGTCTCGTTGAATATTAGTAAGGATTTGCTGTCCAAGTTGGCTACCGAAAATCCCAAGCAGCTCCTCTCGGTTCGTTACCCGTTTGTGATTAAAGATTTTGCACCGGGGTCGGTTGGAAAGAGATATGGCTTGATGGTGGGCGATAGTTTGGTCAGCGTTAGCGGCCAGCCCACTCCTTCGGCACAGGATTTTACCACAGCGTTAGGTGATTATAAGAATAAAGACGTTGTGATAGGGCTTTACCGCAATGGCGAGTATGCCGAGGTTGCGGCTCAGTTGGGTCGAGACGGAAAACTGGGCATATATGCCGAGGACGACATGGCCAAACTGTTTGACGTGGTGCATGTCGACTACACCTTGTGGGAAGCTATACCGGCCGGCATCAAGTTTGGCTGGGAGACGCTGACCACTTATGTGTCGTCGCTCAAAATACTCTTCACCAAGGGCGGGGCTAATAGTTTGGGCGGTTTTATCTCGATGGCCAGCCTGTTCCCCGACACTTGGGATTGGTATCGGTTCTGGAATCTGACGGCACTGCTGGCCGTGGTCTTGGCCTTTATGAATATTATTCCCATTCCTGGTTTGGACGGCGGACATATTGTCATTACGCTGTGGGAGATGATTACCCGCAAGCCGGTGAGTGAAAAGGTGCTGACGGTGATACAGAACATAGGTTTGGTGCTGCTGTTGCTTTTGCTGGTGGTGGCCAATGGAAATGACCTGATAAAGCTATTTAATAATTGGCTGAACTAGGTAGATGAAAAAGCTGGACAAGCTGATATTGAAGTCCTTTCTGGGTCCGCTGTTGCTGACGTTCACCATAGCGGTGTTCGTGTTGCTGATGCAGTTTGTGTGGAAGTATATCGACGACTTGGTGGGCAAGGGATTGGAGTTTAGTATTATTGCCCAGTTGCTTCTTTATGCCTCGGCCACTTTTGTGCCGATGGCTCTGCCCATTGCGGTGCTGTTTGCCTCCATTATGACGATGGGCAATTTCGGCGAGAAGTACGAACTGATTGCCATTAAGGCCGGCGGTATTTCGCTTAGGCGAGTGATGATGCCGATGGCTTTTGTGGCGCTGCTGCTGACGTTTATTGCTTTTTATTTTGCGAATAATGTGTTGCCGGTGGCTATGTATAAGTACCGAACCACCCTGTATGACGTCCAACGGAAGAAGCCGGCAGTGAGTATCCGGCCGAGCGAGTACTATGACGAAATTGACGGCTATGTGATTCGTGTGAATGGGAAAGACCCTGACGGCCGAACCTTACGCGACATTATCATTTACGACCATTCCGAGGGCATCAATCGCACCAATATCATAGTGGCCGACCACGGCTACATGCAGTCTACCCCCGATGACCACTATTTGGTTTTTACGCTCAAGAATGGCTATACCTACAGCGAGCCCCAGGATGGCGAATATAATGAGACCCGCCCGCTGACGAGCATTGGTTTTGACGAGCAGGTGCTCACTTTCGATATTTCGAGTTTTGCCTTTTCCAAGTCCGACGACCAGTTCTTTGCCGGCCACTACCAAATGCTGAATGTGGTGCAGCTGGATTCTATGGTGGGGGCTTTGGAGGACCAGTTGGACTTTAGGTATGGCGAGTTTCAGAAGATGATGGTCAATAGGATGAGGGTGTATCAGTATTATCAAGAACATGCCGACGACAGTGCGGCCTACCTTGACGTTGCCAAGTTGGTTGCCGATACCACCGTGGAGGCTCGCAACCGTTATTACGAGCAGGCCCGAATGCAGCTACAGGGTTCGTTGAACGACGTTCAGATGTACCAGGCCATGATAGATTCCGATAAGGAGTACATAAACCGCCATTATATTGAATTGATGCGCAAATTCACCCTCTCGGTGGCGTGTCTGCTGCTTTTCCTGATAGGCGCGCCGTTTGGCTCTATAGTGCGCAAGGGCGGTTTGGGAATGCCCTTGGTGGCGTCGGTTATTTTCTTTGTTATGTATTACGTGATTGGCATGATTAGCGAGAAGTCGGTTCGCGAGAGTGCCATGGGTCCTGTGGGTATGTGGGTTTCTACCTTTGTCTTTATTCCGATTGGTGCTTTGCTTACGTGGCAGGCCACGACTGATTCCAGTCTCTTCGATTTGCACACGTGGAAGCGCTGGCTGAGGATAAAGGAGAAGGTGAAGTCAGGTTCTGAAAGCAAAGACACGCCTTCCCCTACTGAAGAGGAAGACGTGAAGGGTGAGTAATGGCGCGGCGTTATTTCTTTTTCTCTTCGAATGAACGCACTTGCTCTTGAAAGTGATGGTTGGCTTTACTAAGGGCGGAGTCGGCATTGATGCCACGGTTGTGAGCCCAGTGGACGAGGCCGAACAGTAGTTGGCCGAATTGCTCTTCTGTCATGTTCTCAGTGAGTTCCAATTCCTCTTCGGGCAGTTGGTAGCCGATGCCGGCTGCTTTTTCTTGCAGGCGCACGGCTTTCACGAGGGGAGGGAGGGAGGAGGGGACTCCTTCTAGGACCGATTTGCGGCCTTCGTGCATCTTTATTTCTTCCCAGCTTTCGCCGTGGTATTCGTCTTTGCGGAAGATGAACGGATGGCGGTCCACTAACTTGTCGTTGATGGCATTGAGCACGTCGTCTGCGGTGAACCGTCCCTCTTCCTCGGCTATTGTGCAGTAGAAAAGAAGGTGCATGAATAAATCGCCCAATTCCTTTTTCATCTCGTTGTTGGCCTTGGGTGTTTCGTTGTCTTTTGAAGAGAGGATGCCCAGAATGGCTTCACTCAGCTCGTAAGTTTCTTCGATGGTGAGGTAGCGCAGACTCTCCATCGTCTGCACACGGTCCCATGGACACTCTTTCCGTATGATGCCGAGGGTGTCGTTGAGCCGTTGGAAGGCCTCAATTGTTTCGTGGTTCATAGGCGACGCACTTCCTCAATTCCTTCGATGGATTTGATATTGTTGATAAGTTGGGTAAGGTTGTCGAGGTCGAGCACATACAGCATGATAATGCCGCGCACAACGCCTTCGACGGCCTCGAGCGTGATGGCGCGCATATTGAGGTTCATCTGGTTGCTCACTATTTGGGTGATGTCGGTGAGGAGGCCTTTGCGGTCGATGGCGGTGAAGGCGATGCCGGACATGAGCGAGACGTGCTCGCCTGGACGCCAGCGGGCACGGACGATGCGGTTTTCGTGGTTGGCCATTTCGTCCATGGCCACCTTGCAGTTGGTGCGGTGAACCATGATTTTGCCATTGGTGACAATGCCTACCACGTGGTCGCCCTGGACGGGGTTGCAGCAGGGGGCTGGCTCGGTGGAGTATCGCTCATATTCCTTGTCCAGAAGGAATGACTGTTGGCCGCTGTCGTTGCGGATGGCGGTGCTGTTTTTCTCAAAAATGGAGCCATACTCGCCCAGGAAGTAGTTGTTGTGGCCGTCGAGGTTGATGCGGCCGAAGCTGTGGGCGATATCTTGTTCGGTTATGGTGCCCATGGCCAACTGAAAATAGAGGTCGGTCTCGCTTTTCAGTTTGAGAAAACGTTTTATCTGTCCTAAGTTGGCAGGAGTGTTCTGTAAGTGAAGCTTCTGCAGGATGGTTTCCAGGCGGTGTTCGCCTTCTTCGCGGTAGCCTTTGCGCTGGTTGCGCAGGAAGTCTTTCAGGGCTTCCCTGGCTCGTGCGGTGTTGGCGTAGTTCACCCATTCGTCCGAAGGGCGTATTTTGGGACTGGTAAGCACCTGCACTTGTTCGCCGGCGCGTAGTTTGTAGCTGATGGGTTGTACTTTGCCGTTGACTTTGGCACCGATGCAGTGCAGGCCTAGGTCGGAGTGGATGCTGAAAGCGAAGTCAAGGACTGTTGAGTGGGCGGGCAGTTTGCGCATATCACCTTTGGGGGTGAAGAGGTAGATTTCTTTCGTGTAGAGGGTTTCTTTGAATTCCTCTACAAGATCGAGGGCGCTTTTTTCGGTGTTTTCTAATGTGCTGCGTATCTGCTGTAGCCACACTTCGACAGGGCTGTTGGATATATTTTCTTCGGGATGGGCCTCTTTGTAGAGGAAATGGGCAGCCATGCCTTTTTCGGCTATCACATCCATTCGTTGTGTGCGGATTTGAATTTCTACCCATTGGCCGATGGGGGTCATGACGGTGGTTTGGAGTGACTCGTAGCCGTTGGTTTTAGGCGTAGTAATCCAGTCGCGGAAACGGGAGGGGTCGGGTTTGAATCTGGTTGAGATGAGAGAGTAGACTTTGAAGCATTCCTCTTTCTCTTTATCTGAGGGGACGTCCAAGATAATGCGCATGGCGTAAAGGTCGAAAATTTGGTCGAAATTCACACCTTTACGTTCCATTTTTTTCCAACAGCTGTACACCGATTTGATGCGGGTTTTGATGGTGTATTTGTAGCCGTTGTCTTCTAGCATTTTGATAATGGGGTCTTTGAGACATTGGTTCAGCTTTTCGCCTGTCCCTTTTGCGCGTTTCTTTTCAATCAGAGTGGCAATTTCGTTGTACTTGGCAGGATTGGTATACTTCATTACCAGCTCTTCAAGTTCGGTTTTGATGGTATATAGGCCCAATCGGTGTGCCAAGGGAACATAGAGGTAGTGGGTCTCAGACGAGATGGCCAATTTTTTGGTGTCGGACATGGAGTCCAGGGTACGCATGTTGTGCAGCCGGTCGCATAGTTTGAGAAAGATGACATACGCGTCGTTGCACATGGAGAGGAGTATCTTGCGGTAGTTCTCTGCTTGCTTAGAATCGGTCTGCTGCAGTATCTTGACGTCGTTAATTTTAGTCACTCCGTCGACTATTACCGCTACTCGGTCGCCAAAGATTGTCCGAATCTGGTCGAGACTGATGTCGGTGTCTTCCACCACGTCGTGCAGCAGTGCGCAGATGGCCGCAATGGGTCCTAGCCCGACTTCCTTAACGGCAATAAGGGCTACAGCCAGGGGGTGGAAGATGTAGGGTTCGCCTGATTTGCGACGGGTACCGGCATGGGCCCGATTGGCAACGGAGAAGGCCCTGAATATTTCCTCCTCCTCATCGCCAGAAATAGGGTAGTTGTTGCGGCAGGCGGCAATTAGTTCTTCGTATTTTTCCTGAATCTCACGTTCTTCGCGTTTCTCGTCAATTACATACATAAAACCTCCTTCGTGTCAGAGTCCTAGTAAAAAGAAAGTTGATGCTAAAAGTGCCATGGATGTACTGAAACCGAGAGTGACATATACATTTTGGAAGTCGGTAAGTACTCCTAGGCTGGCGCTGGTCATACAGAATGACCCCCAAGAGGGAATTTTACCAACCCGGATACCCAGCTCCATGGCTGGAGAGTAGCCGATGTTTTCGGCTGAGGCGGCAGAAAGAAGTGTTCTGTCAAGTGTGCCATGTCGGTATCCCAGGCTGCCATAGAGTTGCCAGTCCCTTTTGTTCCAGGGCTTGGAAAGACGGTAGTCGGTACCTACCATTAGCCAGCGGGCGCCCAACCCGATCATTCCTGTGATATGACCTCCCCACACTTCTGGCAGGTAGGTATAGGTTAGCCCGACGCCTAAGTCTTCGCGTCCGAGCATGATATTTAATTCGGCAAAATGACTGGCAAAGGGGCTGCCGAAGTAGTAGATGGGGTTGCGGTTTGGAGCCCTGTATTGGGGTTCTTCGAAGTAAGAAGTGTCGTCTTGAGCCACGCCGTGGGAAAAGGTAGAGTCGTTCTGGCCCCACACCGTCATGGTGAGTAGTATTAGTGCTGAGATTGTCAGTAACTTTTTCATTCTAGATTATTTTTCTCTTTCAGTGCCTCGCGGATTTTGCCTTCCAACTCTTCGCAGAGTTCTGGATTGTCGCGAAGCAGTTGTTTGAGAGCCTCACGTCCCTGAGCCAGTTTAGAGTCGCCATAGCCGAACCAAGACCCGCTCTTTTTGAGTATGTCGAACTCAACACCGAGGTCCACTATCTCACCAACTTTGGAGATACCTTCCCCAAACATTAGGTCGAATTCGCACACGCGGAATGGAGGGGCCACTTTGTTTTTGACTATCTTTACTTTCACGCGATTGCCGACATTTTGGTCGCCGTCTTTAATGGCTTGTACCCTGCGAATGTCTATCCTAACGGAGGCGTAGAATTTCAGTGCATTGCCGCCTGTGGTGGTTTCGGGATTGCCGAAGAGCACTCCGATTTTTTCGCGCAGCTGATTGATAAAGATGCAGCAGCAGTTGGTCTTGCTGATGGTGGAGGTTAGTTTGCGCATAGCCTGGCTCATCAGACGAGCCTGGAGGCCTACTTTGGAATCGCCCATCTCGCCGTCGATTTCGGCTTTTGGGGTGAGTGCTGCCACTGAGTCAACAACGATAATGTCGATTGCGCCGGAGCGGATGAGGTTGTCGGCGATTTCGAGAGCTTGCTCGCCGTTGTCGGGCTGGGACACTAGGAGGTTGTCAGTGTCAACACCCAGTTTTTTGGCATAGAAACTATCGAAAGCATGTTCGGCATCGATAAAGGCAGCAATACCGCCGTTCTTTTGGCATTCGGCAATAGCATGGATGGCAAGAGTGGTCTTACCAGAAGACTCGGGGCCAAAAATCTCAATTATACGACCGCGAGGGTATCCTCCTACACCGAGGGCATTGTCGAGGTTGATGCTGCCGGAGGAAATCACATCCACCTTTACAGCCGACTGGTCGCCTAGTTTCATTACTGAGCCTTTTCCATAGTTTTTCTCAATCTTATCGAGAGTGGTCTGCAGAATCTTTAATTTTTCGAGTCGCTGAGCCTCGGCATCTGTCATCTCTTTTGCCATAATTTACAAGTCTTTATATTGTTAGTGTATATATATTTCATTTCATTATAACAGACTACAAATATACTATTTTTTTTTAAATCTGAGTAATTTAAAAAAAAAGTGTATTTTTGCATCCTGAAAAGTGGTGGGTCTAACGGCAGAGTATCTTATGTCTGTTTGACCACTAATAGCTAGTAATTAATAACACAAAATTTCATACAATGGAAATCATTAGTAAAAGAGTCTTGACCATGTCAGAGAGCGAAACGCTCGCCATGACAGCCAAAGCACGTGAGCTCAAAGCTCAGGGTAAAGATGTAATCAGCCTTTCCATCGGCGAGCCCGACTTCAACACTCCAGAGGTGATTAAGGAAGCTGCCAAAAAGGCTATTGACGATAACTTTACTCATTATCCTCCTGTTCCTGGCTATGCCGACACCCGCGAAGCTATCAGCCGCAAGTTTAAACGCGATAACAATCTCGACTATGCTCCTGAACAAATCGTTGTATCTACTGGCGGCAAACAGGCTCTCTACCAGGTGGTTCAAGTTCTTGTCAACCCCGGCGATGAGGTTATTATCCCCACCCCCTTCTGGGTTTCATACAAAGAGTTCGTCCACTTGGCCGAAGGTGTTGTTGTTCCCCTGAAAACTAAGATTGAGAATAAATTCAAGATGACCCCTGAGCAGCTCGAGGCTGCCATCACCCCCAAGACTAAACTCATCATCTTCTCCAGCCCCAGCAATCCTACTGGTATGCTCTATTCCAAAGAGGAGTTGAAAGGTCTGGCACAGGTTATTGCCCGCCATGAGAACGTTTATGTTGTCTGCGACGAGATTTACGAACACATCAACTATGTAGGCAAACATGAAAGCATTGCCCAGTTCCCTGAAATTTTTGACCGCGTGGTCACCGTCAATGGCCTTGCCAAGGGCTTTGCCATGACAGGTTGGCGTGTAGGTTATATCGGTGCTCCTCTGGCCATTGCCAAGGCTTGTAACAAGCTGCAGGGCCAAGTCACCAGTGCCACCTGCTCCATCGCTCTGAAAGCCTGCGTCTGTGCAATGGAAATGGACCCCACCACCAGCAAGGATATTATAAACATGCGTGAAACTTTCCGTAAACGTCGCGACATGGTTTACCAGCTGCTCAGCGAAATTCCTGGTGTCAAAGTCGCTATGCCCGAGGGTGCTTTCTATTTCTTCCCTGATGTTAGCTCCTACTACGGTAAGAGCTTCAACGGCAAAAAGATTGAGAATTCTACCGACATGGCTTTCTATCTCCTCAACGAGGCTAACGTGGCCACCGTTATGGGCTCTGCCTTTGGTGATGACACTTGCATCCGTCTGAGCTATGCCACCAGTGAGGATCTCCTCCGCGAAGCTCTCCGTCGCATCAAAGAGGCTTTGGCCAACCTCAAGTAAGAATTTATAGGAATTTTATCTATATAAAGGATAACAACGATAAGACTCAGAGGGTCTTATCCACAAAAACCCCTCATATCGTGAGGGGTTTTTGTATTAATGCCTCTTCCAGTTATTATCTCGAACATGAGCGGCTCGAATCTAACGAAATTTTTTGGTCTATAGGTCAAATTACATGATAAAATCCTCCGATTGGTAGGAATATACTACCCTTGCGAGGATTCAAGATACTCAAAAAGGTAGAAAATGTATAAGTCGAAATGTCCAGTGTGCGGTGGTACGCACACTGTAAAAAACGGAAAACGCAGGGGAGTCCAAACCTATTTTTGCAAGGAATGTGGATACTAGTTCCGAAACAGTCCCGGACCAAAACACGATACTTAATGGAGAAGCAATCAGGATGGCCAACAGACCATATCGGAGTTGGCAGCAGCCTTCGGAGTGAGCGGCTCCACCATCAAGAGGCGGTTGCGTGAGATAGAAAAGGACTGGGTGCCGCTGTCCTGAGTCAACTTTTTTCAGGATAATACAAAAGTCCTTGTGGACAACATCGTGAACGGGGACGGTGCCGAATTCGAGAACAAGTACAGGCATTGGAAGCCCAAATGGGTGGACATGTTGAACAGGCGTTCCACCTTGAAGTCGTGGGATGACGTAGTTCACACACAGGCGGCTGCGCTCCGCCATGCACAGCGTCGACTTCTACCTGTCGTACCCTTCACATACCAGCTGCCGAAATGCGTCGGGATGCCCAACACCAACAACAAGATTGAAGGGACTTTCACCGACCTCGAAAAGAACCTCAACAACCACAGCGGGATGTCAAAGGAAAACCGCAAGCAGTCCATTAGTGTTTTTTTTGGCATTGGGTGAAAACTAACATGTCATGAAAAAGAAACGGCCGCCTCTTAGCTGGCAGCCGTTTCACACATGTCTTGTCGTCATTCACCACAGTCTTTTTCCTCACGGGGTTGCTCCCCTGCGGAGCCCCGCGATGCTTCAAACTGCGCGGCAAAGATGCAAAACTTTTTTCATTCGTCCATTCTGCAATTTGACCAATACGCCGAAAAATATTTTTTTATTTGAAATAAAAACTGTATATTTGCATCATGGAAAAAAAAAACGAAAATTTTATTTATATTATAACATAATCAAAGATAGTTGATTGTGCATATTTTTTTACTTTATCAAATAAGATTTTTTATTAAATACGACCGATATAACCGACAGAAAGGAAAGGAAAATGAAGAAATACTTTTTTACAATTATAGCCACATGGTTTGTCCTGAGCGGGGCTATGGGTCAAAACATCGTGCGGATAGACACGGTGCTGAAGCCATATATAGAGTTTGACTATCAGGGGTGGCTAGACTCAGACCCGCAACACCACCCAATTATGACCACTACAGGCGCTGTGATGCACTGCTATGGCGGTATGCCCCAAATACCCTTTGAGCATATTAAGGACTCAATGCGCGCCGCGAACCCTTCTTTTACTTCCTATTTGTACCGCCGTGAACTTAGTGGAGAACAAATTCAATACAACTACATTGAAGGCGGAGCCACAGTTCATGGCATAGCATACTGGTTTCGCCCCGTTGATACTTTTACTGTGGAGCCATTTCCTACCGAAGACCTCTTATTGTATGAAGTCACGCCCGACACGCTCATGCTCCTAGAACGAGTGCCCGCCTTGCACTTAGGTCCCCCCTATCAGGTCGGTCCTCGGATACCCCGAGTTAACGGTAACAACACTTTTGACTGCCACATACCATTTCCTTCTAGAAGTAGTGAAGATGATACTGCCTGGTGGCGCCCTCAATACCAATTTTTTAAAAAACCAGTCCGTGTGGAGGATTCGTTCTACGTAGGTGCCTCACAGACATTTTACGAACATTGGGAAGCTTGGGCGTGGTATCCTGAAGGAGGGGTTAGAGCCCCGTATCCTACCCAATGGGGAGCCATGATGATAGCATACCATGGTGATAAATACGACTCTACATGCTGGCCAGCCCCCATGAAAATCAAGCAGCGCTGGACCTTCCCTCAGTGGCTTGAAGACACGATTATGAGGGCGATGGGCGTGTCATTGACCCCGATTGGCTACACACGGGACCAGTGGATAAACCGCTATGCGTTGGACTTCTTTTTGATACTGCCCATCATCGAGACATACGACACCCTTTGGGACACCGAGTTGCCACAATGTCCGCAGGTGGAGTGGTTCAACGTGACTGGATACGCTGGCGACACCACTATCATACGCTGGCAGAGTGCCGATGTGGATCACAGAGAATGGCAGCTCTCTTATGGACCTGTCGGCATTGACCCAGACGACGGAACTATGGTCGACCTTGACAGATGCGCGTGGCGCTACATTGACTCTCTACATACTGGAGATAGTATGTCGGCATGGGTGCGCACTGTCTGTCGCGACGAGGGTTTCCTGCGCTACAGCGAGTGGAGCCACCCTGTCAGATGGTGTAGTGAACCTAGCGAACTCTGGACTGAACGACCCAATAGCAACATCCGTCTCGATGGCCTTGTACGCCTCACCCCCAATCCCACATCCGACCAGGTAACCGTCACCTCCGCCTACCGCCTGACTGGCGTGGAGGTATACGCCATGGACGGCCGCCTGCTTTACAAAACCGATGCTCAGGGTTTGACCTGTACCTTCTCGGTACGGGGATGGCCGCAGGGCTCCTACGTTGTGCTGGTGCAGACTGCCGCTGGTACCTCCACAAAGAAACTACTTGTCCAGCCTTAATGTCATATCGCCTGACCACTAGGCGATATGATAGTCAAGAAAGATCGCTTTCTGATCCATTTACTAATAGCTCTGCATTGAGGATTTATCTGTTAGAAGCTACTTTTTTCGCCACCACGTTTTCTCGCCCCGGCATACAAGCAAGCTTGTCTGCGTTCGGCTTATCGAAAACGCTGTTCTGAGCCGTCATCGCCGAGGAGTCGAAGGAGGAGGGTGCACGCTATCCTTTTAACCCAAATCGGCCATTAGAGATTTGGGTTTAATCTACCATATAAAGTCTAGTGAACGATTTGGGTTGAAGCAGGTTGTCAAAATGTAGGTGGAATTTCAATTTCCGGTAATTCGATTGAGCTGGACGGATTTCTGTGTAAAACGAGAAACTGGAATGCCCGTCCAACTAATCTTCACCCTTTACCGATAGACCCGCAGATAGAGTCTATTGGTTTACTATTGCGTTGTGGCAGCAAGGGACAACGACACAGTCTATGTGATGTTGGCGCAAAGGCCATTGGTGGCGACAGCCGTTGCTTAGTCGCTTTCCGTAGCCTCTTCAGCTGGCTGATTCTCAGATGGGGGAGTGTTAGAGGAGGAGTTTTCGCCGCTAAAGGCACCTAGGTTCTTCAAAAGGAAGAAATAGTAGGCAATGAAGAGCACGGCAATCATGATGTCGCCAAAGCCGACATAGGATCGGTCAAGGAACATTAAGGGCAGAAGCATCAGAAGTAATTTGGAGAGAGTGTAGGCGTGGAAGCCATTTTTGCGCAATTTCCACATCAGCACTAGACCTACAATTGAAGTGAGGTCAAGCAAGGCTCGCAGTATGTTGTACCATTGAGGTATAGCCATCTCCTGCTCCATTTTAATGGTGAACACACTGCTGTATTCTGATGGGGTGTTGGCATACACTTCGTTTATCAAGGGGAACATGCCGGCAACGCCTAGAATTTCCCAAATGAGTTGCGAGCCAGTGATGATGAAACTGATTACTAACAGTACGTGTAGAGAACGCAGGTTGTAGCGATATTTTTCTTCGATTAAGTCCATTCGATGGATAGAAATAGTGATTTGTCAAAGCACAGCGGCCATCTGCTGTTGTAATTTGCGTGCTTCTTCGGCAGCACGTTCGGCAAAATCGGGACCGTTAGATGCATAAATGATGCCGCGAGAGGAATTGACGAGCAACCCACATTCTTTAGTGAGGCCGTATTTACATACTTCTTCCAGGCTGCCTCCCTGTGCTCCCACGCCTGGCACGAGCAGGAAACTGTCCGGCACAATGCTGCGCACTTGTGTGAGCATGTCGGCCTTGGTAGCCCCTACCACGTACATCATGTTTTCCTCGTTGCCCCACTGCTTGGAGGTTTCCAACACTTGCTCGAAGAGTTTTTTATCTCCACCTACGGGGAGGAATTGGAAGTCGAAGGCTCCTTTGTTGCTCGTAAGTGCCAGCAGGATGACCCATTTGCCCTCATAAACGGTGAATGGTTGTACCGAATCGGCGCCCATGTAGGGGGCAATGGTCAGCGCGTCGAAGTTGAAGTCACCCTCAGGGTCGAGGAAGGCCTTAGCATACTGCTGCGATGTGTTGCCTATGTCGCCACGTTTGGCATCGGCAATGGTGAAGACGGGTTTGTCTAGACCATGCAGGTACTCCATCGTCTTCTTCAGTTGCACTAGTCCTTCAATGCCCATGGCCTCATAGAAGGCCAGGTTGGGTTTGTAAGCGGCGCAGTAATCAATGGTCGCGTCAATAATTGCCTTGTTGAACAGAAACACGCCGTCTTCGGCATCGCGAAGATGTTCGGGCATTTTCTTTTTGTCCACATCCAGTCCCACGCACAGGAATGAGCGACGGGCATATATCAGGTCGATTAGTTCTTTACGGTTCATAGCTATTTGATAAAGGATTTCAGTGCGGCGCTGAGGGCTTGAATGCCAGGTATATCGTCTTTCTCCACTTTGTTCAGGGCTTCGGTTATGTCTTTGGCATCGAATTTCTTAGTGATGTTAAGCAGTTGGTCGGCGTTTTGTGGTTTGGTTGCGGAGAGGTTCTTCAGCATGTTTACCAACGAAGAAATTTTGGCATCGTCGGCGGCTTTACCTTCGAGGTTTTTCACGATAGGGGAGAAGTCTATGTTCCCCATTTTAGAAATGACGGTGTTCAGCAGGTTGGGATCCAGATTGCCAAGAATGGATTTCAAATTGAGGTTGTCTAAAATGCCCATAATATTAAAGGTTTAATGATTTCGTATTAATCGTCTGACGGTTATGCTGTCACCTGGTGAAATTTCTCGGTCAACTGTTGTGATGTGATGTTTCCCAAGTGGTCGTCGCTCACCAGTTTGCCGTGATTTATAATGATGGCACGTGTGCACATGGCCTCCACCTCCTGCATGATGTGGGTCGAAAGTAGCACCACCTTTTTCTTACCCGCGTTTTTAATCACGTTGCGAATCTCTTCAAGCTGGTTGGGATCCAATCCAGTGGTGGGTTCGTCCAAAATCAGAACCTTTGGGTCGTGAATCAAGGCTTGCGCCAGTCCCACACGTTGGCGGTAACCTTTCGACAACTGCCCGATGCGCTTATTGCTCTCGGGGGTCAACCCCACTAGTTTTATCATTTCTTCCACACGGTCCTTACTCTCTTTTATTCCGTATATGCCGGCGGCAAAGCGTAGGAACTCGCGCACGTACATGTCAAGATAAAGGGGATTCTGTTCAGGCAGGTAGCCTATTTCGCGACGCACTGCCAGCGGGTCGTCATAAATGCTATGGCCGCAGACGGTGGCTTCCCCTTCGGTAGGGGGGATGTAGCAGGTTAGTATCTTCATCAGGGTCGACTTTCCGGCGCCATTGGGTCCAAGCAGTCCCACCACTTCGCCCTCTTTCACGCTGAAACTCACGTTGTCGACAGCCTTTTGTCCGTCGTAAATTTTAGTTATGTTTTTTACTTCAATCATTCGAGTGAAAATCTTAGTATGTGACTAACGCAGAAAAACGGCTTTTATTGTCCCAGTAGCTCTTTTGCCATCTGGAGCGAGATGCGATTTCCGTTGTTAAAGGCCACTATAAAGGCATCTTTAAACCCGAGCTCACGTATTTCCTTTTGCCGTTTGACGGCAGCCTTCACGTCTTTGAAATTGCCAGTAGTATAGCGGTAGACACCGTTTTGCATATAGTAGCTGTACTCTTTCACGCCCTTCAGTTCACGGGCTCCTTCTTTCAGCTCCTTATTGCTGCTGAGAAACTGCACACGGTATTCTACTCCCGAAGCATCGGCAGCAGGTACTCGGTCATCGGGAGTGTCCTCAGTAGTGGTGACTACAGCTTTGACCGGTTCTTTTATTTCGGGTTCAGGAATGGCCAGTGGGGGTTCTACATCAGTTTGGGCAGTCGAAGGCAGCATGGTGGAAGGAATTGAGGCCACAGGAATCTCTGTTTTCTTTTCTGTAGGTTCCTCCACCGTGCTGTTAGCCTGTTCGGTTGTGGGCGATTCTATCGTCTTTTTAGGTGTCTCTTTGGTCGGTGTGGAATTCTTAGTCCCCTTGGCCTTGTAACCTTTTAAGTCAATCTTGAGGTCGGTAGGCACTTTGGTGCCTTCGACAGTACTTTTGTAGTTGAGGAATGCCTTGAAGATGCTCACTACGATGGTGGCCTGGCCCTCATCGGACATCATATATTGCTCCTCTTCTGGGTTACTGATGAAACCCACCTCGGTCAGCACTGCGGGCATAGCGGTTTTGTAAAGGACAAAAATCTCAGCCTGCTTTACTCCTCGATTAATAGTCTTAATGTTAGACTTGTATTGCTCCTGAATCATTCCAGCAAAGTCGAGGCTCTTGTCCAAATAAGCATTCTGATACATGGCAAACATCACATAGCTCTCTGGTGAATTGGGGTCGAACCCTTGGTAGTCACTATTGTCCTTATACCCTTTCTCCAACAGTATGTCGGCATTCTCTTTCTTTGCCACTTCCATGTTGGCTTTGCTTTGCGACAGACCCATCACGTATGTCTCTACGCCTGTGGGCGTGGGGTTGGTCCACGAGTTGCAGTGGATGGAGAGAAACAGGTCGGCTTTGGCCTTGTTGGCCAGCCGGGCCCGCTCGGCCAAGGCAACGTCCACATCTGTTGTGCGGGTATATATTATTTTCACATCGGGGCAGTTGTCTTCGATGAGTTTGCCCAGTTTCAGCGCCATCTGAAGGGTCAGCGTTTTTTCCTGGCTCTTTTTGCCTACGGCACCCGGTTTGTCGCCGCCGTGACCTGCGTCAATCACAATAGTTCTCACCTGCCCGGCATTTTTTTTCTGACAAAAAACCATACTATTTATACAAACCAGCGCAATAAATAGGGCTAATAAGCGTTTCATTTTCAATTGTGTATTTTTTATTTTTAAAAATGCGCAAAAAGTTGTTATCTTTGCAATTTCAAATTGCAAAGATACGAGGAAAATCGTAAAGTGAGAAATAATATGTGGAAAGTTTTGAACATCTGTTTGTTAGTCTGTATTTTCGGACTAACAAATTCGGTTTTTGCTCAGACCGATTCCACCTTTTCCCCAGTCAAAAACTTTCTGCCAACCTCTTTTTTAAACTCTATTTCGGCCGACTCTGCTGCCCATTTGGGCGATTCTACGGCGGTTTTTACTAACAGCCCCATGAGGATTGCCGACTCCCTCCCTTCCCTAGCCGACTCTGCGGCTGCCAAGGCTGCCCTGCCCGACTCCCTCCAGCTCATTCCGCTTTCCAAGGATGCCATCACCAGCATCGTCCATTACAAGGCCACCGACTCTATCTCTTTCGATATCAATAAGCGCAAGGCGCAACTCTACAAGGATGGCTCCATCGAATATGGCTCCATGGAGCTCAAAGCCGACGATGTCCGGGTGGATTTCAACTCCCAAATGCTATATGCCTCCCCTGTGCTTGACTCGGCCGGCAAACCCGTCGGCATACCCTATTTCAAGGAAAGCGACGCCCAATACATGGCCGACTCCATTGCCTTTAACTATGTCACCAAGAAAGGCATTATCAATGGCGTCATCACCCAACAGGGCGACGGTTTCCTGCATGGCTCCCGCGTAAAGATAGTCACCGACTCTGTCATGTATCTCACCGGAGGTCAGTATACCACCTGCAATTATAACCACCCCCATTTCGCCATCAATTTCGGCCATTCCAAACTTATCACGGGTGACAAGATTTTCACCGGTCCTGCCTATGTCACCATCGAGGACGTCCCTACCCCGCTGGTTATCCCCTTCGCTTTCTTCCCCATGAAACACGAAGTCACCTCTGGCATCCTCATGCCCAGCTACGGATGGATGGACAACCGTGGCTATTATCTCAAGGACGGTGGTTACTATTGGTCCATCAACGACTATCTCGATTTGGCCCTCACCGGCGAACTTTACACCAACCTCAGCTGGGCGGCCGAGGCCAAGAGTAATTATTATGTACGTTATAAGTATAAGGGCAATTTCGACATCCGCTACGGCATCACCAAGGAAGGCATCCCAGGCGACAGCGCCACTTTCTCCAAATACAGCGATTTCAAAGTGGCATGGAAACACGACCAAGATGCCAAGGCCAACCCCCGCAGCCGCTTCTCTGCCAATGTCAACCTACAGAGCCGCAACTATAACAAAAACACCACCAATCGCAACGACTACTTCAACAGCACCACCACCTCCAGCGTGTCCTACACAGCCTCTTTAGGCAGCAGCTTCAACCTCTCGGCCTCCCTCAATGAGTCTTACAACGTCCAAACCGGCGTCATCAATCTCAAACTCCCCTCGGTCTCGCTCAGCTCGGTCACCTTTTATCCCTTTCGTCGCAAGGCCGTCTCGGGCGACCTCCGCTGGTACGAAAAACTCTCTCTTTCCTACGCCCTCTCGGCCGAAAACAATATCAGCTCTCAGGACTCCGACCTTTTCAAACTCGTCACGCTCAACAAGATGCAGTATGGTGTCCAACACACCGTCCCCCTCAGCCTCACTCTCAAAGTGCTGAAGTTCTTCAACTGGACCAACTCCGCCTCCTACCACGAACGGTGGCACTGGACCACCATCCGTAAGGAATGGGACGAAGAGGCCGCTGCCGTTGTGATTGACACCGTGCGTGGCTTCCGCTCCAACCGCGACATCAGTTTCAACTCTTCCCTTAGCACCCGCATCTATGGCATGTTCAACTTCAAATATGGCCCCGTCAAGGCTCTTCGCCATGTCATAAATCCATCGGTATCTTTTAGTTTCCGACCCAATTTTGGCGACGAGCGTTTAGGTTGGTGGAAGTCCTACACCGACAACACCGGCTATGTCACCCGCTACTCCATCTTCGAGCGCAGTCTATACGGTGGTCCCTCCGACGGCCGTTCGGGTGCCATCAATTTCAATATAGGCAACAACCTCGAAATGAAGGTGGCCGACCGCAAGGATACCATCACCGGCACAAAGAAAATCACCCTTCTCGAGAGCCTCAACCTCAGTGCCAGTTACGACTTGGCCAGAGACTCCCTTCGCTGGTCCGATTTCTCTCTCACCGGCCGCACCACCCTCTTCAAGAACCTTATTCTCAACTATTCCGGCTCCTTCACCCCCTATTATGTCGACAGCGCTGGGCGCAAGCATAACCAGTTCATTTGGACCATGCCCGATCATCGCCGACTCCTCCAGCGCAACAACTCCACTGTCAGTGCCCAGCTTTCCTGGAGCCTCAACAACAATACCTTCAAGTCCACTTCCGACGCCAAGCCGGGCAGCAAGCCTAAAGGCGAACAGATAGTCGCCCCCATCATGCAGTCGCCCTACAACTACAACCCCGCCCTACTGATGGGCACCTACGCCGACTTCTCTCTCCCCTGGAATGTGTCCCTCAGCTACACCTTCAGCTATGTCAGCACCTATGTGGCCGCCCAGTACAACTTCAACAACAACGTCATCCAAACCCTCAGCCTCTCGGGCAATGTCCAAATCACCCCCAATTGGCGCGTGGCTGTCTCCACGGGCTACGACTTTGTCAACAAAGGCATGTCCTACACCTCCATCGACATCTACCGCGACCTCCACTGCTGGGAGATGCGGTTCAACTGGGTTCCCTTCGGCTACTACAAGAGCTGGAACTTCCAAATCAACATCAAGGCCAGCAGCCTCAAAGACGTCAAGTACACCAAGCAGCAGTCCTATCAGTCCAACCGCGGCTATTATTCCTACTAACCCTTTCCCCTCTTCAGCCACTATTAATCAAATATAATACCCTTTCACCATGAACGAAAAACTCTATTACTCCATTGGCGAGGTTGCCCAAATGCTCGACGTCAATCCCTCACTTTTGCGTTTTTGGGAAACCGAATTCTCCGAAATCAAACCCCATAAAAACAAAAAAGGCACCCGTTCCTACACTGCCGAAGACATCGAGCTGCTCAAACGCATCTACCACCTCACCCGCAACTGTGGCTTCACCCTCGACGGTGTCCGCGAACAGCTCCGCACCAATCATAAGCTCGACGAACAAATGCAACTCGTACAAACCCTCACCGAAACCCGTCGTTTCCTCACCTCCCTCAAAGATATGCTTTAGCGGTCTGCCGCGCCGTCTGGCTCATCACCCGCCAACTCTCTTGTACCCATCTGCCATTCATCCTCTTCGGGGCAATAATAATTCCCTGTTTCTTCGAACAGGCCGTAATAGCCCGGTTCACTCCCCAACGAAATATTCGGCATACGCGAGTGCCAGAAAGCCTTATGGGGCATGTCCGGTGTGATAGAAACTATTGAACAGAAATGTCGTGCCCGCGGTCAAGAAGCGTTCATGCCCAAGGGATTAGAAGTGGGCATATCCCAAGGACAGCTTCAGGGCAAAAGTCCTAGCAATCCGCCGTCCGCTATCCCAACACCGCCTTCATCTCGGCATCGTTGCGGTAGGTCATCTGGCGGAAGGGATTGCTGTCGTCCTTTTGGCGTGTCAGGCGCACCTGGTCGGCCACATATTGCCTCAGCGTCGCGTAGCGCTGCATAAAAAGCCGCCAGTCCTCCTCCTCTAAATGGCGCTTTCCGCTCAGCTCACACAAAATCTGGTAGGCATGCTCTCGGCAGTGGGTAGGATACTCCTCCCACCACTGGTCGTATCGGGCGTGAATCTCGTCCCAGTTTCTTATCCGCCCCTGCTCAATGTCCGCCATCAGGCCGTCTATCTCATGCTGTGGCACCAGCTGTCCGCCCAAGTTCACCCACTCCCGTTCGCGACTCCCTTTCTTCGGGGCAATGGTAGGCAGAGGGGTGTTCAGGTCCTCGCCCGCCAGTGTGCTCATTGCGTAGTAGGTCAGCATCTCCTCGTATGCCTTGTAGCCCTGCGACCATTTCAGCACCACCGTCTTGCGGTGTCCCTTCTCCATCCCGTATGCCTTCACCTCCATCCGGCTGCTCCGGCCGTCGGCCTCGGTGCCTGCGGGCGGCTGCGACTCCTGATAGGCCTGCTCCACCCAGTATTTCAGCAGCTTCCGGCCGTTCATCATCTCCTCCGCCGTGTCGGGTGCAAAGGGGGTGAACACAATGTGCTGGGTCATCTTCTTCCGCCTGTCGCGTTGGGCAAATTTTGTCATATTGCGGTTCAGGGCATACATATTATACATCCACCAGTAGGCCGGCATCACCTCCAGGCGGTCCTTCGCCGCGTTGTTATTCACCAAGGCAAAAGGCAGCGTGATGCTCAGTTCGGCCGGGTAGTCCCCTTTAGCCAGCAGGGTATAAGAGGCAAAACTCGACGAATGCTTCAGGCTGGTGCATAGTCCGGGCCAGAACCCTCGGCCTGCCACCAACTCGTTATCCGCCGTGCGGCCGTTGTGGTTAGACCCCACCGTGCTGCCTGCCGCCAGGTTGCTCTGCCCCATTACCAGCGACGCTATCAGGAACGAATTATTGTGGTGCTGCTCGTGCGAGGGGAAGATGAGGCTGTTTCCCACCTCGCAGCGCGCTATGGTGGAATTGTCGCCCACCACCGTGTCGTTCAGCCTTGCGCCAAACTCCAGATGCACATTTTCTCCCAGCAGAAATCGCACTGCCATGCAGCCGTACTCGCAGCGGCAGCCATACCCCACCACTCCGTCCGCCAGCACCACGCAGTCCACAATGCGGCTGGGCGACTCCTTGTCCGAAAGCACCGCCACATTGTGCAGCGTCCGGGTATTCTTAATAACGCAGTGGCTGCCCACGCGTCCGTAGCCGTCCTTAGCCAGCCGCTCACGGGTCATCCGTTCCAGCTCGGCCACCATCCGCTCTCGGTCGCGGTACTTAGCCCACAGGTAGGCGTCGCCCACAGTCATCCCTTCGAACGGCATTATCCTCCGTCCCCCGTTCTCGTTCATCGGCTCCATCCAGGCATATCCTTTCGCGTCCTCGTTGGGGCGTGTGGCCGTCATCTCGTCAATGTTAAACAGCAGGCAGCCCTCACCCACGGTATATCCGCTCAACATTTTCACATTGTGCAGGGCACAGTGGCTTCCTATCATAGCCTCGGCTATCGTGCAGTTGTATATCCCCTCCGCCAGGCTCAGGTCTCCGTCTCGCAGGCTTCCCTCCTCCAGGCAGCCCAGTTTCACCTCACCCACAAACACATTGTTCCGCACCTGTCGGCAGTCCAGCGCTCCGCTCACCATCACCTGCCCCCAGTCCGTAGCCCGGTTGCCGTTGTGCTCCAACTGCTCAACCTCTTCCATCGTCAGTCTTCTATATTCCATCTTACTCATAACAATTAATTTTTAATAAGACGCTCGCATACCATTTTTCTCAACTGATTGCCATCAGTCTCCAACAGGCTGTGTCCCTGCGGCTAACCTAGTATTCCGTCCTTTGGGCAACGATAATCTACTGACAATCATCAACTCGTAGGGGTGTGGTATGGCGAAATACTTACAATAATCAGTCATATCTAATACCAGAGCGTTTCCGATTTACAAAATGCAAATATCGCAAAAAAAATCGACATATCGACTTTTTGCCTTTTTCCCCACCCCTCTCTCCCGTTACAATACCGGCAACTTCCAGTAACTATCCTTCCCCGCCGTCGCGCCGCTGTCCCAAGGTCTGTGTAGGCTTCATTACCATACGATTATGTTATAATAATAATGAAACCCGCCACCTCTGTCTCTTTTTCAGCCCATGGAGAGGTCAGCCTGCCGGTCGAGACAACGGTAAACGACGCCACGGGCCACGCGGCGCTGCAACGCCGCCGCAACTCTGCCGTGTGCTCATTGCCATGCCTTAAGCCCGCCACCCACAGAAGGGTTGGAGGGACTATTGATTCCAAAAGCAAGGCAGGCCGCCATATCAGTGAATCAGTCCTGCTGAAATGGTGCCATACGGTTGTCCCTGCGCCGAGCCAAGCGCAGTGCGGAGCCACCGGACTGACGTGCCGGAGGCACTTCTTTTTTCGTGCGCCGCCGCCAGCCTTGCTTTTGAGTTGGGGCGGAGCGCAGAGCCCCACCGCGGGCTGAAGGTTCGCCACATCCTCGTTTGTTCTTCTATAGATGCTCTATAGTTCTTCATTGCGCCACCGAAGAACTACAGGGCAGCAATGGCCCATCCATCGGCCAGTGGGCGGGGTTGCGGTGAAATTGTTCCCTTATCTCTTTCTGACAATAGAGTGGCTAGCGCTGCATGAGGTTATATGTTAAATATCTGATATATAACTTGTTTGTCCTGTATTCGCTTGCATAGCTGGCTTTGAGAATAATTGTATGTAATTGTAAAACATTGTGTTATATAATTGTTGTGTTTTTTTAGTTTCGATGAATGCCGATTTATTGACATTTTCAGCTCCTGACAGCCCTTTTGGGTATGCGTAAGGAGGTTTGCCTGATAAAAAAGTTTGAATCTGTTAGTATTGATTTTCAGTATATTGGATAAATAATTAAAGAAAAAGTGAAAAAATATTTGGTTCGTTTGGAAAAAAGTAGTATTTTTGCAACCTCAAATCACGAGAACGAGAGTTGTTTGACAAGCTGTAAAAGCCGATGTAACTCAGTTGGTAGAGTAGCTGATTTGTAATCAGCCTGTCGGGGGTTCGAGTCCCTTCATCGGCTCGAATGCCCAAACCCAAAGGGTGTTCGGCAAATAAAGTTGGGGAAGTCGCATAGTGGCAATTGCAACAGACTGTAAATCTGTCCTCTTCGGAGTTCAGTGGTTCGAGTCCACTCTTCCCCACGAACCTACAAAGAAGCGGAAGTAGCTCATTTGGTAGAGCGATAGCCTTCCAAGCTATAGGTGGCGGGTTCGAGCCCCGTCTTCCGCTCAACACTTGGCGGAAAGAGGCAAGATAGCCGTCGACGCTTCGGAGTAAGAAGCTGCAGTAGCTCAGCTGGTAGAGCGCATCCTTGGTAAGGATGAGGTCACCGGTTCAAATCCGGTCTGTAGCTCTTTTTTTTATGCAAAAAATTGCGAGGACGAGAAAAATTTCGCCCTCGTTGAATGTGAGAGTAATAAATTGTTAACATTTAATACGTATTAAACATGGCAAAAGAAAAA
>Ga0247611_10001936_pt1 | contig 35337 bp, 34 predicted proteins | sample 177DNAGHGhighgp2_FD_192422 | JGI IMG/M metagenome (GOLD analysis project Ga0247611, IMG submission 192422) | Sheep rumen microbial communities from Palmerston North, Manawatu-Wanganui, New Zealand - 1770 DNA GHGhigh gp2 | ecosystem: Host-associated > Mammals > Digestive system > Stomach > Rumen... | reverse complement strand
CACGCGAAAAATCAGAAAATAACACCAGCTTAGGACCAATTTATAGAAGCCTTTTTTTCGCGCAAAAACCGTTTTGACAGCAAAAAATCAACCGAATTTCAGCAGACTCCCAAGGCGAGGCCCTACAGGTAAGCCCATGTGAGTGAAATCCTACTAAACTGATTGTAAATCAGCGCATCGTGGCACTTCACAAAATGGTCATCAGCGCTGGCGTGCACGCAGTTCCCAGGGCATGGGGGCGGTGCCTTCGGGCTGCACGGTAACGGGCATGCCCACATAGGCGAAGTGCTCCTTCAGGGTGATGATGTCCTTGTCGAGCAGGCGGATGCAGCCCTCGCTGGCACGACCGGGGACGGTGTGCTCGTTGTTGGTGCTGCCGTGGATGCCGATGCCCTTGTGGCCTGGCGTGGCCAACCGCAGGAACCAGTGGCCATAGGCCAGGATGCTGCCGCGCCCGTCCTTGAAGTCGTGATGCCACGACGAGGCATCCTGTATCATGGTAATCTTGAACGGCTTGCCGGCAGGCGACTCGGGCGTGCGCATGTCGCCGCGCTTCACCTTGTTGCCCTTGTTCTTGCCCATGCAGCAGGGGAACTGGGCCACCATCACCGTGTCGCCTGCCGGGCCCCTGTCATACACGCTCAATGTCTGGTCGCGCTTGCTCACGACGATGAATGCCGTTCCTGTTGGCCGGTCGGGAAGTGCCGGCAACGGCTGTAATGCAGCAGGAGCAGGCTTCGGGGTACTGTCGGCAACGGCCTCAACGGCTTCTTGTGATGCGCTACCGGCGTTGTGAGAACAGGCCGATGCCGCAAGCGGCAGCAGCAACGAGACAATGATCGAGAATCTGGTTCGGAACATCTCCATGGTGGTTCAGTCTTATTTTTGTGATTTCAAGCCGCAAAGGTAATACAAACAGGCCGATTGTGCAATCCAACAAAGGTAATCCGCCACCTTTTAGACCAAAGGCGACGGACCAATGTGTGCTCCAATAAAAACTATAAACTTGTGGTTATGAAAATGTAACTGATGTCCTCTTCTTCACTTTATTTATCAATAATCAGAAAAAAGTGAACAGGAAATGATCGGGGTGAACCCTCAACCGGGTTCCTGTTACACCATTCTCTCCTTTTGCAGCATGTTTTCCAATGGCAAAATTCCCTTATTTACATTATTTCGACAAGAAAATTAGACCAAACGTGCGATTTTATCGACAAATCCAGCACCCACTGGCCCGCAAGCACCCTTCAGGTGCCAGCCGACACGGCTGCACCTTCCCCATCGGCCACCCATTGCCACCGTGGCAACTATTCAACGAATCGCCTCGGCTCAAGCCTTGCGTCAAGCTGGCAGGGCGCTAAGTTTTTTATTATCAACATCATAACAAATAGATAGAACTCATTTCAATTTTTAATAGGTTATGTTCATGATTGTTAATGGCAGGTGAACTGATGGATAATTCTTAAAATCAACATTTTATCGCCTTGGCGCCTTGCCGTGGGGCACATTGGCTGAACAATCATGCCACCATGTGTCAAGACATAAAAAATGTGAAACAAGGACCTACATTTTGTTTTGCGCCCGATTATCACTACCTTTGCATCGCTAAATGATATCAGCACTTTATTTCAAACCAATAGTTTATAATTATTATGTATATCGAAGAGATTCATGCCAGAGAGATTCTGGACTCGCGTGGTAATCCAACTGTAGAAGTAGAAGTGACCCTCGAGAGCGGCGACATGGGCCGCGCATCGGTGCCCAGTGGCGCCTCGACAGGCGAGAACGAGGCCCTCGAGCTGCGTGACGGCGACAAGAACCGTTACGGCGGCAAGGGTGTGTTGAAGGCCGTCAAGAACGTCAACGAGGTCATCGCCCCCGAGATTGAAGGAATGGATGCCTTTGACCAGCGCGCCATCGACATGGCCATGCTCAAGCTCGACGGCACCCCCACCAAGAGCAAGCTCGGCGCCAACGCCATCCTGGGCGTTTCGCTCGCTGTGGCTCACGCCGCAGCCAACTACTTTGGCATGCCCCTGTATCGCTACATCGGTGGCACCAATGCCCACGTGCTGCCCGTCCCCATGATGAACATCATCAACGGCGGCGCACACAGCGATGCCCCCATCGCCTTCCAGGAGTTCATGATCCGTCCCGTGGGTGCCAAGTGTGAGCGCGAGGCCGTTCGCATGGGTGCCGAGGTGTTCCATGCCCTGGCCAAGCTCTTGAAGAAGCGCGGCCTGAGCACCGCCGTGGGCGACGAGGGTGGTTTTGCCCCCGCTCTCAACGGCATCGAGGACGCCCTCGACAGCATCGTGCAAGCCATCAAGGACGCTGGCTACAAGCCCGGTGAGGACGTCAAGATCGCCATGGACTGCGCTGCCAGCGAGTTTGCTGTGATCGAGGACGGCAAGTACTACTACGACTACCGCCAGCTCAAGAACGGCCAGCCCAAGGATCCCAACGGCAAGAAGCTCAGCGACGACGAGCAGATCAAGTACCTTGAGGAGCTCATCACCAAGTACCCCATCGACTCCATCGAGGACGGCCTCGACGAGAACGACTGGGATGGTTGGGTTAAGCTCACCAAGGCCATCGGCGACCGCTGCCAGCTCGTGGGTGACGACCTGTTTGTCACCAACGTCAAGTTCCTCGAGAAGGGCATCAAGATGGGTGCCGCCAACTCCATCCTCATCAAGGTTAACCAGATTGGCTCCCTGACCGAGACCCTCGACGCCATCGAGATGGCACACCGCCATGGCTACACCACCGTGACCAGCCATCGCAGCGGCGAGACCGAGGACACCACCATCGCCGACATCGCCGTGGCCACCAACAGCGGCCAGATCAAGACCGGATCGCTCTCGCGCACCGACCGCATGGCCAAGTACAACCAGCTCATCCGCATCGAGGAAGAGCTCGACGAGGCCGCCGAGTACGGCTACCGCAAGCTCATCTGATCTTTCACTAAAAAGCTAAAAACACAATCGGGGCCGCCCACACACTACAGGGCAGCTCCGATTTTTCTTTCAGACAACCTGGACAACCCACGGACAATAAACAGACGACAGCCATTTCAAAATCGTTGGTGTCCGGGCGAAAAATTTTTTCATAAAACCTTGTTGTTAAAAAAGTTAATATAATAAAAAGAATGATCTTACAGGTTTCTCAAGTTTCAGTCAAAGCGGCAATGCTATGCAGAGTGAATAGGATTTTTCACCATTTGCAAATGGTATCACATTATTTTAAAACAGCCAAGCATCCTCCCCCAAAAAAGTAAAAAAAACTTCAATCGACAAGCGACAATCAACAAAAAAACACCGACTCGGCACTTGTTGGCATGGAAATTGTGATTACCTTTGCGACGATAACTACAACTAACGAAATCAAGTCAATTAAAACAAACTTATGAAGAAGATTTTATTTTCACTCGTTGCCCTGATGGCGGTCATGACCGTGCAGGCACAATCACTGTGCGCCACCTGGCGCAGCATGCAGCCCATCGTTGAGACGGCCGACGACGGTTCTTTCTCGGCCCAGAACCTGACCTACACCTTCAACGAGGACGGCACCTACTACTTTGTGGACGAGCTCACCGAGTCATCACAGCCCGCCCCCACCATGGCTCTGGAAATCGCTATGACCATCGAGGTGCGCGGCACCTACACCCTGGAAGGGGACAAGCTCACAATGACCCCCAACGCCGACTCGGTGAAGGCCGAGCTGCTGAGCGTGTCGAACAACGGCAAGGTGACCGACAACCCGATGATCACCAATGGCATCAAGCAGATGCTGGGCAGCAAGGAATTTAAGGCACAGTTTGCCGAGCCCGAGACCAATACCGTCAAGATTGGCGAGTCCTCGCTCGAGATGACGCAGGGCGACCAGACGCTCAACTTCATGCGCTTTGCCACCATCAAGAACTAACCCCTACCCTTTTTCACAAGACATTAAACCAAGCGGGTGCGTCACCACATCGACGCACCCGCTTGGTTTAATGCATTGCTGTCTGGGGAAAGTTTAGTGTTGGTGTAGAATGTAGGGCCTCGCCTTGGCGTGGCCGTTATGCGCCCGGATGCAGCTCACTGATATACAGACTTTGCCCGTTGTCTTGCCATAGCAACGGCCTCGCCTTGGCGTGGCCGTGATGCGCCCGGATGCAGCTCACTGATATACAGACTTTGCCCGTTGTCTTGCCATAGCAACGGCCTCGCCTTGGCGTGGCCGTGATGCGCCCGGATGTAGCTCACTGATATACAGACTTTGCCCGTTGTCTTGCCATAGCAACGGCCACGCCAAGGCGAGGCCCTACAGGCAAGCCCACGTAAGTGAAATTCTGCTAAACTAATTGTAAATCAGAGCATCAGGACACTTTATAAGATCTTCCCTGGACAATAAGAGTTTTAATGATTCAGTCTCACTTCTTGTGGATGAGCGTCAAGCCGTCGCGCAGGGGGATGATGACCTTCTCGACGCGCGGGTCGGCGGCGACGCGGTCGTTAAAGTCCATGATGCCGCGCGTTTGGGCCTCGCGCTGCGCCTTGGGGTCCACCACCTTGCCCGCCCACAACGTGTTGTCGGCGATGATGAAGCCGCCAGGGTTCAGGTAGTCCATCACCAGGTCATAGTACTCGACATACTGCCGCTTGTTGGCATCGATAAACACCAGGTCATAGTGCTCGTCCAGCCGCGGGACGATCTCGCGCGCGTCGCCAATGTGGAGCCTGATGCGGCACCCCAAGGGCGACTGGGCCAGGTGCTCGCGGATGAAGTCTTCCTGCTCGTCGTTGATCTCGATGGTGTCCACACGGCACTCGTCGTCGGCCAGCCCCTCGGCCAGGCACAGTGCCGAGTAGCCGCTGAAGGTGCCTAACTCCAGCACGCGCCGCGGCCGCACCATGCGGGTGAGCATCTTGATCAGCCTGCCCTGCAGGTGCCCCGAGCACATGTGCCAGTAGTAGTTCTGCACATGGGTGTCGTGGTCGATGCGTGCCAGCACCGCCGGCTCCTCATCGATGTGGCCCAACACATACTCCTCTAAACTATCAGACAACATAGACAATTCTCTTTTCAGACAACATAGACAACTTAATGACAAATAATTGACAACTTTGTATTATATGTCACGGAAATTCTTGATGACATGGCCATCTACCGCCAGGATGTTTTTACTCTCATTATCATAGAAATATCTCTGAATGTCAGCAAATTTAGGCAAAAAATTGACAAGTATCCCGCAGGGCTTGTTAAGCAACCGCATGTAATTGAACAACTGTGCCCTGTGATTGGGGTTGAGTTCAGGAACTGCTTTACATTCAATGACAACATCATTGTTGCACAAGAAATCAATCCGGAAAGTGGATTGAAGAGGAACACCCTTGTATGTAGGATGAAAACTCATCTCACGCTGATAGGATATCGAAGATTCTCTCAACTGAAGCTCCATCGCCTCCTGGTAGCATGACTCATTTAGTCCTGGCCCTAAATACCTGTGGATCTCATGAATTGCGCCAATGACGTCATACATCTTCTTTTTCTCAACGTCTATATCAATCATAAAAAGTTGTCATCTATTTGTCATTAAGTTGTCTATGTTGTCTGATAAATCAGGGTTGTTCATGTTGTCTGAAAAAGGGATGAGGGAGATGAATGAGTGCAGGGCCAGGCGGTAGCTGTCGAGGCCGAAGCCGGCGACCACGCCCTTGCACACGGGAGACAACAGTGACTTGTGGCGGAAAGGCTCGCGGCTGTAGATGTTGCTGATGTGGACCTCGACCACGGGTGCTGTGATGGCGGCCACAGCATCGGCAATGGCCACCGACGTGTGGGTGTAACCGCCGGCGTTCAACACGATGCCGCAGTCGTCAAAGCCCACTGCCTGCAAGCGGTCGACAATCTCGCCCTCGATGTTGCTCTGCCACACGTCGATCGCGTGCTGCGGGAACTGCTCGATGAGTTCTTGCAGGTACTGGTCGAGCGAACGGTGGCCATAGACCTCGGGCTCACGCCGACCCACCAGGTTCAGGTTGGGGCCGTTGATGATGTGGATAGTCATTATTTCTTGAAGTAGTACAGGAACGAGGCGATACCCTGCAGGGCAGGTTTGCGCTGACCCTCGATTTCCATCTTGAAGTCGATCTCGGCCTTGCAGATGCCGCGCAGGTCGGCGATGTTGTGCAGCTTGGTCACCAGGCGCACGCGGCTGCCGGTGAGCACAGGCTGGCCAAAGCGCATCTTGTCCATGCCATAGTTGACCTGCATCTCCAGGTTGTTCACCTCGATGATCTGGTTCCACAGGTGTGGAATCAGTGACATGGTCAGGTAACCGTGGGCGATGGTGCTGTGATAGGCACTCTCGGCCTTGGCACGCTCCACATCCACATGGATCCACTGGTGGTCGAGCGTCGCGTCGGCAAACATGTTGATGCGGTCCTGGTCAACTGTGAGCCAATCGCTGGCTCCAAGTTCTTCTCCCAGATGGGAGGCAAATTCCTCGTATGAATTGATTGTAAGCATATTGTTTATATTAAGTTTTGAGTTGAGAGTTAAGAGATCTCATTCCTAATTCCTATTTGAGGCGACGGCGCATGATCATCGCTGTCACCATGCTGGTGAGCAAGCCCACGGCTGCCACCAGAGCCAGGGTGATGGCCACATCCATCCACTGCACCTCGACGGGATAGGCACTGATGATCATGTTGGCAGGATCGCCACTCAGGTGCAACAAGCCGTAGTGCTGCTGGCACAGGCACAGCGCCAGGCCAATCACCACACCGGTGATGGCACCCACAAGGGTGATGAGCCACCCCTGCAAGACAAAGATGCGTGAGATCTGCCCATCGTTGGCACCCAGGGCGCGCAGCGTTGCGATGCTGTCATCCTTCTCGATGATGAGCAGTGACAGTGTGCTGATGACGTTAAACGTGGCTATCATCAAGATAAATGCCAACAGCAGGAACGCCATCCACTTCTCGATGTTGACCAAACGGTAGGCCTCGCGCTGCTGCATCAAGCGGTTCTTGACCTGATAACCACTGCCCAACGCGTGCCCAATGGCATCTATCACTTGCGCCTCGTGGGCCCCAGCCGAGAGTTTCACCTCGACCTGTGTCGCCTGGGTGTCATAGTCAAACAGGTCACGCGCCACGTCAAGCGGCACATAGATCAAGTCGGCATCATAGCTGTTTTGCTGCAACTGGAATATGCCCGACAAGAACAAGGAGTCCTGCCTGAAAGCTCCCATGGGATTAGCGATATTCACCTTGCCCTGGCGCTGCGGAGCATAGATGTGCACCATGCCAATGAAATCGGGTCGCACACACAGCCGCACAGCGGGTCCCGCCCCTGCCACAGCATAGCGCGACACCTGGTCTCGCAGTTTCCACATGCCATCGACGATGATCGAGTCCATGTCGTTCATCGTGTTGTAGTCGTCGGGGACACCCTTCAGGCGCACGGGCATCTGCAACTGGGCATACATCGCCAGTGCCTGGTCTTCAACGACAGGGATGGCCCGTTCAACTCCAGGGATGGCACTAACGGCTTCAATGACACTGTCGGCATCATTGATGGCCTTGCCCACCGTGGCAGTGATGGCCACCTGCGGGTCGAGCTTCGCCAGCTTGCCCATGATCAAGCCTCTAAAACCATTGAAAACGCTCAGCACACAGATGAGTGCAGCCGTAGCCACCACGATGCCGCACACGGCGACAATCGAGATGATGTTGACCGCCTGATGCCCCTTCTTGGACACCAGGTAACGGCGGGCTATCTTCAACGGAAGGTTCATTTTGTTTTCAGTTGTCAGTCTTCAGTTTTCTCTCCGTTGGCGGATGCCAATTCCTAATTTCTAAAGCCTAATTTCTAATCCTCCTTTCGTTTATCCTTGGCCAGCAGCTGGTCGATGTGCTCGATGTAATCGAGAGAGTCATCGATGTGGAACTTGAGCTCGGGACAACGGCGCAACTGGTAGCGCACCTGCTGGGCAAGCTGGTAACGGATGCCACGCTCGTTCTGGGTGATATTATCCATGATCTCCTGGGCACTCTCGGGTGGGAAAATGCTCAGGCGCACATTGGCCACACTCAGGTCGGGCGACACGCGCACGCTACTCACACTCACCAGTGTGCCTCGGGTCTTGGCCGTCTCGCGGCGAAAGATCTCGCTGAGCTCCTTCTGCACCAGGCGGCTGATTTTTTGCAGTCTTGTTGATTCCATTTTATTGATATCCTTTTGATTTTCCGCCTGCAAAGGTACAATTATTTACCGAAACCGCCAAAGGCGACGATAGTCACCTTTGGCAGAGTACAGGAATACTATTCGGCCTTAGCCGATGAGCATTGGTAAAATCAGTTCTCGTTCAGGATTTTGTTGATGAGCTGGGTCACATCGTTCACGTCAACAACGCCGTCACCATCCACGTCGGCAGAAGCCAGTGGCTGTTGACCGCTGAGGATCAATTCGATGATACTCGTCACGTCATTCACATCGGTGCTGCCGTCACCATCCAAGTCGCCGCTACCCAGAACTTCAATTCCCTGAATGTGCTGGAAATTCTCCCAACCTGTTGCGGCAGCATAGGAGTCAACCAAGACACGCGGCACACACAGGATGGTATTACTATAGGCCTGACGACTGAAACACCAATAACCTCCACAGGCTGGAGGCGTGTTGGCTAAACAAATGACAGTGTCGGGAATAATGCCACAAAAAGCATACAGGGCAATAGAATCGACTGATTCTCCTATCGTGATTTTTTTCATCTCACCCTGATACTCCTCGTGGGACTCTACAGAAGTAGCGATGCTTAGATCAGTTGTATCGGTCAAATACTGTTCAGTCCACGGGTAATAAAAGGAATTGCCGCCATTGAATGCAGCTTCATCGATAAAGGTCACAGAATTGGGAATATCAACATTTGTCAAAGCATAACAAGCCGAAAATGCCCTCTTGCCGATGGTGGTCAAGGCATCATGGAACTTGACATCAGTGAGACCAGAGCAACCCGCAAAAGTGTAATCACCGATTGATGTGACAGTGCTGGGCAGTACCAAATAGTTCAGTCCACTGCAATTGATGAAGGCGGCTTTGCCAATGGATTGGATAACGTTGTTGAAATTGAAGTATTCCAGAGAATGACAATTGGAAAAAGCATAATCACCGATTATCCGGGCCGTGTTGGTGCTCTTGGGCAGCCAAATCGTTTTCAATGCATAGCAATTGGCAAATGCTCCCTGGCCGATGATTTCCACCCCTTTGCTTGCATAGAAAGACGGCAGGCTCGTACAATTAGCGAATGCTAATGCATCAAGCTTTTTCAGGGGGTTGCGACTATAAACATTCGCGTAAGTCAATGCGGGGCAACTCAGGCACATTCCATAGGGGATTTCTTCAATATCACGACTAATATACAAACTAACGAGGCGACTGCACCCCCTACAACATTCTTTGCCGATCTCAAGGGGCTCATCATAGCCATCGCTCACATCAAGCGTTCTGATACTGGAGTTCATGAAAGCATTTTCACCGATAACCTTGACCGTAGAAGATATCCTCACATCTCTCAAGTCGGCGCAACCCCCAAAAGCACCTTCTGCGATAGAAGTCACCGGGATTTCCCCATACAGGTAATAGATGAGATCTTCCATCTCGGGAAATCTGGTGGTAGGCATATCATACTCAGAATTAACCAAATAAAATGACCCGATATCTAATACAGAATCGGTATCCCATTCGCCATAAGTGATGGGTTCGTCATAGCCGAAACGAAGTGAATAACTCAATAATGTCGATTCAATTTTTGGATCGGCATAACCATAGTCATCGTAGCCCGAACCACTCATGTCAATGTGAACCTCATATACAATACCGTTGACCCCTACGCCATAATGAATAACGCCATCTTCACTTTGAAAGCAGTAATACTCTTCAAAGGCGGACACGGATTGCGGAAGCATGAAGACGAGAGCTAAAAGAAACAATTTAATTGAGTTTTTAGCCAACTTTGTTTCGCGCAGATGCATTAAAGCAGCATTAAAGGATAATTGTAATTTTTTCATCATTCTTAATTTTTCAGGGTTAATCACTTTATTCCAGAACATCAGTTTTTGTCCTCGGCATGCAAATCTACAATGGCATGACCTCCTTTACAAGCAATCTCGACGAATATTTCGCCAAAACATCCATTATTTTAAAATAATGTCTATTTTTTTTACACTTTAACTAACGATGCCACAAGAAAAACATCCCCTGGTATAGCAGGCAATGTGTCCAATAAACGGCGGCAGCCGCCGTCATCTCTAAACTCTAAACTTCAAGTCCCTGAAGCGCGCTTCAGGGACTTGAATAAACTACACCGAATCGGGAGAGGCTGAGGGTTCCTCGAGCTTCTCGTCGGGGATGAAATCGTCGGTCAGCGGTACAAAGAGGGAATCCTCATCAAGGTTCACCAGCGTCGAGTCATATTCCTCGACCTCGCCCAGGGCCGAGCACCCCGAGTAGAGGGCGGCATCGATGGGCTCCTTACACGGCTGGAAACGCTGGTGATAGCGCTGGAACTGCGGGTCGCTCAGCACCAGCTGCAAGAAGCGTCCACAAATGGGCAATGCCGTCTTGCTGCCCTGTCCCAATGCTCCCGTGCGGAAGTGGATCTGCCTGTACTCACCGCCCACCCATGAGCCACACACGAGCCCTGGCGACACGGCGACAAACCATGCGTCGGCATGCCGGTTACTGGTACCCGTCTTGCCACCCAAGTCCACATCATACAGGGGACGTGTCACATAGCCGTTGAGGGCCATAGCGGTGCCTCCGGCATCGGTGCGGCAAGCCATGAGCATCTGCTGCATGAGCCATGCCGAGCGATAGGCCATGGCACGCTGCTGATGGCTCGGGGCCTTGTAGATTTCCTTGCCATCGCGATCCACGATGCGGGTGACGATGACGGGGTCGTTGCGCATGCCGTCGTTCACGACAGTGCAATAGGCATTGACAAGTTCCATCAGGTCCACATCGCTGGCACCAAGCGAGAGAGCGGGCTTGGCTTCGAGCGGCGAATTGATGCCCATGTTGCGTGCCAGCTGGGCGATCTCGGAGAATCCCACCTCCTGGGCCACACGCACGGTGACGCTATTGATACTCTGGGCAAAGGCACCGCGCAGCGTCATGTCGGCGCCGCTGAAGGTGCCATTGGCATTGGTGGGACGCCAGTGCTCCTCCTCGTGCTTCTCCTCGTTATAGACCAGCGTATCGATATACTCGTCGGGCCGGCGGTCACAGGGCACAAGCCCGCGTTCCATCGCCATGGCATAGACAAAGAGCTTGAACGTCGAGCCCGGCTGATGCTTGGCGCGCACCTTGTCATACTTCCAGGTGTCGAAGTCTACATCGCCCACCCAGGCCTTGACATGCCCGTTGCTCGGTTCCATGGCTATGAAGCCGCAATGCATGAAGTGCAACATGTAGCGCACCGAGTCCATGGGGCTCATCTCCATGTAGAGCGAGTCGTTCTCGTAGTCGAACAGATGGACCATGTGCGGCTGGTTCATGTAGTAGTTGACCGAGTCCAGATCGTTGGGATAGCGGGCCAGCAACTCATGATAGATGGGGGTGTTGCGTGCCTTGTCCTCGACAAAGTTGGCAATGGTGCGGTTGTTCTCGTCAAGCCAGCAGTCTTGATTGCCCCAGTGATTCTTGAAATTCTGCTGCACCACACGCATCTTCTCGCTCACGGCCTGCTCGGCATACTCCTGCATCTTGCTATCGAGCGTAGTATATATCTTGAGACCGTCACGCTCCAGGTCCAACTTGAGGCCTCGGGCCTTGGCGATGGTCTCGATCTCTCGTGCCACAGTCTCGCGGAAGTAGGGGGCCACGCCGTCATAATTGGTCTCGAGCGTGTACCGCAGGTCGATGGGCAGCGATGACACCGAGTCATACTCGGCCTTGGTCAGGTCGCCCCGGTCAACCATGTTCTTGAGCACCTGGTTGCGGCGCCGCAGGCTGTTCTTGGGGTTGATGCGGGGATTATAGGTGCTGGTGGCCTTGAGCAAGCCCACGAGCACAGCGCTCTCCTCGAGCTTGAGACGGCGAGGGGTGGTCTTGAAATAGGTATTGGCGGCTGTCTTGATGCCAAAGGCGTTGCTGCCAAAGTCCACCGTGTTGGCATACATCTCCAGGATTTCCTGCTTGCTGTAGAAGATTTCAAGCTTGATGGCGATGATCCACTCCTTGCTCTTCATGATGAGCATCTTCACTCCTGGGATATATCCCAGCAGACCCGTCGAGTAGTCGCTGCGCGTGCGGAACATGTTCTTCACCAACTGCTGCGTGATGGTGCTCGCGCCACGGGGACGACCGTGCAGAACCATATCCTTGACAGCGGCACCCAGTCCACCAAAGTCGATGCCGTGATGATGGTAGAAGCGCTCGTCCTCGGTGTCGATGAGCACCTTGAAGAACTGCGGATTGATGGAGTCATAGGGCACTGGCGTGCGATTCTCATCATAATACTTGCCTATTGTCTTGCCATCGGCGCTATAGAGGTAGCTCGCCTCGGGGTTGCGCGGGTGCATGATGCTGTGGGTGCTGGGCGACTTGCCAAACAGCCACAACAGGTTAAGGTCGACAGCGCCCAGGTAGAGCATGAACAGCACAATGAACGTGCACAGGGCAGCCAGCGTCTTGGCCCACCAGGGGCGTCCACGATACAGACCCTTGTACCACACCTTGAAACGGTGCCAATTACGCGTGATGATATTTCCTGATTTTTTCTCGCTCATGTGTATCGTGAAGGTTGATTATAGTCTCTCGATGATTGTTGAATGTCATTGCTTGTTGGCCCTACCCTTGAAACGGCGCTTCAAGTAACGCGGGATGAAGCTCAGGTGAGCCAGCACTGCCATGCCCGTGCCATAGTGGCGGCACATGATGCGGAACCGCTCCCACAACGATGCGCGGTGGTGGCGGGTGGTCATCCCCTCGGACAGGTAGCTGATGATGGGCTCGCGACCGGCATAGGCGTTGCCTTGGGAATGCTCCAGCACCTTGATGCACCAGTCATAGTCGGCACTCAAGCGGTATCGCAAGTCATATTGCGGCACCAAGTCTCGTCGCGCCACAAAGGCCTGATGGCACACCACCATGCCCTTGAGAAAGCTGTCCACCGTCAAGCGCTTGGGAGCCGTGAGGTGGCGCTTGCCCACGACGTTGCGCTGGGCATCTACCAGCTGGGTCTGCCCATAGATCACACCCGGCGAGCCTGCCGTGAGCACCGCAAGACGGGCCAGCACAGTATCGTCGGCAAAGGCATCGCCGGCATTCAGGAAAATGAGATAGCGGCCACGGGCCCTGGCTATGCCCTTGTTCATCGCATCATACAGCCCACCATCGGGCTCACTGAAGACTCGCAGCGAGGCGATAGATGCCTTGTGAACCAGGGCAAGCGTGTCGTCGGTCGATGCGCCATCCATGACAAGCATCTCATAGTCACTGCTCGTCTGCCGCTCCACGCTCTGCAGGGTGGGAACGATGACACTGGCAGCATTCCATGTGACAGTGATAATGGAAAATAGCGGTTCCATGCTCATTATATAATGGTTATTGAAGATGCAAAATTATAGTTTTTTGTGGACTTTTACAATCTTGGGGCCTTTTTTTGCGTTAATAAGGGCAAACAAACGGCTCAAAACATGAATAATTACAAATTTCTGCATTCTCTTTTGGCTCTTTTTCTGCTACTGGCAGCCACTGGTTGTGACCACATCGACAACAAGTCGGTGCCCAATTTCACCGTGCGCATCGACCTGGGCAATTATGCCCTGTGGAACACCTATGGCGTGGTGGGCATGGGAGATTACCGCATCTTCAACCGCGACAAGCGGCTGCCGTCCAATTTCCCCTACAACGTCAACACCTACACTGGATATGGCGGCGTGCTGCTCATGATGGGCATGGATGGCCCCATGGCCTATGACCTGTCGTGCCCAGTGGAAATCAGCCAGAACATCACCCTGTCGATCGATGCCAACAACTTTGATGCCGTGTGCCCACGTTGCGGCTCCCACTACAACCCGTTGACCGGCGCCGGCGGTCCCGTGAGCGGCGTGGCCATCAACAACAAGGTGGGCATGCGCCAGTACCGCGTCAACCCCTCCAACGGCGGCTACTTCATCAGCAACTGAGCCACCCACACCTTTTATCGGGTGAGCCATTGTTCCACGAGTTGCATGGACAGTGTGTCAATGTGAGAAGCCGTTTTTCCACTATAAATAAGGATTTGGCCTCGATTGCTTGCATTTTGCAACGCAAGGGGTCTTTCTTCGATGTGTGATGCTCACTTTTGGTGGCAAAAATCCAAAAAATAAATCTTATAGGATGCCATTTAATGTTAAAAAGTGTAAATTTTTTCATTTTTAATTTCCAATAATTAAACATTTGATGTGCTCCAAAAGCCCCCTTTTTACGGGGTTTTTCGTGGAACAATGCAAAAAACGGCTCAAAACGGCAAATGTTTACAAGTGTTTAAATAGTTTGGCCAGCTTGCCCACATGAGCTAACTTTGCAACATCAAACCAGGGCGCACGGCATCATTATCGTTCTTGATGCCTTTAACGAAAAGGCCGCCGATGAGCGGATTTTCCAGTCCTCTAAAACAACTATTATGAGTTTTATCAAGAGTAAAATAAGTTTATCGACATTATTTGTATTCATTGCAATCCTTTTCACCAGCTTCACTGCACAGTCACAGCAGTTGAGCAATCGCCGTCAAGGCACCGTGCTCGAGCAGCTCGAGCAGAATAGCCGCAACAACATCGTTGATCAAGTGATTGATTATGCCTACCGTTTCCGCGGCACCCCCTATCGTTATGGAGCATCCTCACCCCGCGGTTTTGACTGCTCGGGGTTCACAAGCTATGTGTTCAAGCGCTTCGGCATCCAGCTCGATCGTTCCTCACGTGGACAGATCACCAATGGCGAGCGCGTCAAGAAGAAAGACCTGCAGCCTGGCGACCTCGTGTTCTTCCAGGGTCGCTCGGGACGTGGCGGTGTGGGCCATGTGGGCATCGTCACCCGCGTCAATGCCGACAACACGTTCCACTTCATCCACTCGGCCTGCAGCAGCGGCGTGACCGAGAGCAAGAACACCGAGGACTACTACAGCCGCCGCTATGTGGGCGCCTGCCGTGTCCTGTAAAACAAGCCCTCAAGATACATGATCCACGATGACACAGTCTCAAGGCTGTGTCATCTATTTTTTTGTGATGTATCGGCATTTTTAGTAAATTTGCGGTCACCAAAATTCCATTATGACGATGAACAACAAGAGGTTTCCCTTCCTGTTTCTTGTGCTTGCTGCCATCTTGAGGGCTGCAGCAGGCCATGTGATGATAGATGGCGTGCTGCACCAGTCAGCCATCTACCCAGGCACGGTGCACACGTTCCAGGTCTATGTGCCCGACCAGTATGACGGCAAGCGGCCTGCGGCCTTGTATGTGGGACTCGACGGCGTGCTGTGCCATGCCCCGCAAGTGATGGACTCGCTCATCACTTGCAGCAAGATGCCTGTGACGATAGGTGTTTTCCTCCAGCCGGGCATTATCAAGGCCAGCGACGGCACGGTGCTGCGTTACAACCGCAGCTATGAGTTCGACAGCACAACGGGCGACTTTGCCTCGTTTCTCGAGAACGAGGTTCTGCCCGCTGTGCAACAGCTGACGACACCCACGGGCAAGGCCATAAACCTGTCCCCACGGCCACAGGACCGCATGATATTTGGACTGAGTAGTGGCGGCATCGCGGCATTTAACGCAGCTTGGCACCGGCCCGACCTGTTCGGCAAGGTGTTCACCGGCGTGGGCACGTTTGTGGCCATGCGCGGCGGCAACGACCTGCAGGCACTGGTGCGCAAGACCGAGCCCCTGCCCCTGCGCGTGTTCATCCAGGACGGCAGCAACGATGCCTGGAACCCGCTCTTCGGGCACTGGTATGAGGGCAACCAGCTGCTGGCCAGTGCACTGGAGTTTGCGGGATGTGATGTGCAATGCGACTGGAGCGACGGCAGCCACAACGTCACCCGCTCGACCCAGATCTTCCCACAGGTGATGCAGTGGATGTGGCGAGACTGGCCCAATGCCCACACTGCAGGCAGCACACACAACGACTTCCTGCAAGAGCTGCTGGTCGCCGATGACCGGGATTGGGAACTGATGGGAGGTGGTGTGGAGCGCCAGCCTGTAACCCACATCATCTATCCCGACCTGACCAATATCGCTGTCATCCCCGACGAGCCGGGCAACGCTGTGTGGCAATACATCCTGCACGATGGCCAGCCCACTTGTGGCGAGCCATTCTACTGGCTTCATAACGACGACAATGCCCACCCGCTCGAGATCCACAGCATCACCCTTGACGGCAAGGGGAACCTGTGGGCTGCCACTGCCATGGGCTTGCAGGTGTGTGACCAGAATGGGCGGGTGCGCGCTATCCTGCGCCTGCCGCATGGCATCACCAGGGTCAACGAGATCAGCATTACCGATGGTTATGTGTGGCTACACACTGCCACTGCCGACTGGCGCCGCCGCTTCAATGTGAGCGCCCCCATCTTGGGCACCCGCCCTGCCTCACAAGGCCAGGGATAGGTCAGGCAAGCCTTATCACCATAGCAAAAAAACCATCCAGCAGGCCTTTAAACTCTAAACTTTTTACTACCTTTGTAATTCCATTCTAACGCTTGAGACCGATGATGCAGAACAACATAACACCCGAGATGGAAGACCAGATGATCAACCTGGCCTATCAAAACTTGTTAAACGGCTATCTTTCAAGCAATCACCGCAAGAAAGTGGAGATCATCGAAAAAGCCTATAACTTTGCTCGCGATGCACACAAGGGCATCAGGAGACGCTCGGGCGAGCCCTACATCATGCACCCCATCGCCGTGGCCACCATCGTGAATCAAGAAATCGGCCTGGGATCCACAAGCATCAGTGCCGCACTGCTCCACGACGTGGTCGAGGACACCGAGTACACGGTCGAGGACATCGAGACCCTGTTCGGCAAGAAAATAGCACGCATCGTCGACGGACTCACCAAGATTTCGGGGGGCATCTTCGGCGACAAGGCATCGGTTCAGGCCGAGAACTTCCGCAAACTGCTGCTCACCATGAGCGAGGACGTGCGCGTGGTGCTCATCAAGATGGCCGACCGCCTGCACAACATGCGCACGCTGTCGTCAATGCCGGCCAACAAACAATACAAAATTGCTGGCGAGACACTCTACATCTATGCTCCGCTGGCCCATCGCCTGGGCCTGTATGCCATCAAGACCGAGCTCGAGGACTTGAGCTTCAAGTACAACCACCCTGCCGAGTATCAGCGCATCAAGGACCAGATCGCCAACAGCGAGGAAAGCCGCAACGAGTTGTTTGCCCGCTTCTCGGCTCCGATCCGCGAGCGATTGGACAACATGGGACTCAAGTATGAGTTCTTCACCCGCGTCAAGTCTTGCTACTCGATCTGGAACAAGATGCAGAACAAGCACATCCCCTTCGAGGAGGTGTATGACCTGTATGCTGCCCGCATCGTGTTTGAGTGCGATGACGAGAGTGCCGAGAAACGCATCTGCTGGAACATCTACAACGAGATCACCGAGGTCTACACCAAGCATCCCGACCGTGTGCGAGACTGGCTCACGACCCCCAAGGTGAACCAGTACCGTGCCCTGCACGTCACCGTCATGGGCCCTGACGGCAACTGGGTTGAGGTGCAGATACGCAGCCGCAAGATGGATGACATCGCCGAACGCGGCTTTGCCGCTCACTGGAAATACAAGCACGGCGAGGGCGAGGAGGAAAAAGAACTCGAAGTGTGGCTCAGCACCATCGTGGACATCCTCAAGGATCCCGAGCCCAACGCCATCGACTTCCTCGACACCATCAAGCTCAACCTGTTTGCCAGCGAGATTGTCGTTTTCACGCCCAAGGGCGAGGCCATGACGCTGCCCAAGGGGGCAACGGTGCTCGATGTGGCTTTCATGCTGCACACCGACCTGGGCACTCACTGCATCGCGGGCAAGGTGAACCACAAACTGGTGCCGCTGTCCTACAAACTCTCAGGCGGTGACCAAGTGGAAATCCTCACCAGTAATTCCAACACGCCCAAGGCCGAGTGGGAAAAATACCTGGTCACGGCCAAGGGGAAAACCCGACTGCGCGCCGCACTGCGCCACCAGCGACGACTCATCATCGAGGAAGGCGAACGCCGATTCATGGACTTCCTCAAGGAACACAACGTGGAGTTTAACAACGAGGTGCTGTCCCAAGCCATCACGCAGCAACGCATTAGCAACAAGGAGGAGCTGTTCTTCCTCATCGGCAACGATGACATCGAACTCACCGAGGAGTTGATCAACGAGAAGTCAAGGGGGGCACGCATCAAGTGGTGGCGACGACTCAGGGGCAAGGACAACCCCAAGCCCACAACCAGCGAGGCCACCACTGCCATCGACACCAAGGCGGTTTACCGACTCATGACCCGAGATGGCAAGAGCAACTACCAGATCGCCGATTGCTGCCACCCCATCCCTGGAGATGATGCCGTGGGATTTCTCACCGAGGACGGACAGGTGGTTGTCCACAAGATGGACTGCCCCACCCTGGCACGACTCAAGGCCAGCTATGGATCTCGACTGCTGCAGACGCAATGGGAAGACCACAGCGACCGATTCCAGGCCACCATACACATCGAGGGCATCGACCAGAAGGGTATCCTGCAGTCGATCGTGAACATCATCTCGACCAACATGTCAATCAACATGAAACGCATGAACGTCACAGCCAACCAGGGCGTGTTTAATTGCGACCTGGACGTGCAGGTGACCGACGCTTCGGAGGTTTCGAGCCTCTGCCGCCAGATCAAGAAAGTGAAGGGAGTGAACAATGCCACACGCATGAGTTAGTGCTGTCCCCAAGCCCATCCACATATCCTCAACCCATAACTGATAAAGACCCATCATGAAAATATCGAGCAAAAACAATAACATCGTCATCATCCTGCTCACCGTCTTGTCGGTGCTGCTCATCGCGACTACTTTGTTTTTCAGCAAGGAACAGAACCGCACATTCAGCTTCGAGGTGGGAAAACCTTGGCTACATTCTCGACTCGAGGCCAATTTCCAGTTCGACATCGAGCTCGACGAGGCCACGCGCAAGCACATCACCGACAGTGTGCACCAGAATTTCGCCAAGATCTACACCCTGGACCGCAAGAAGGGCGAGCAGCAGATAGCGTTGCTCACAAGGGCCATTGCCGGCAGGAGCGGCGGCGGCACTCTGCTGCAGGCTGTCTCCAAGCTCTATGACGACGGCATCGTGGACAACGATGCAGCCAACGACATCCGCGCTGGCAAGCAACTGCGTTTCCTGGTGGGCAACAATGAGCTACAACTGGTCGACGCCACCAACATGAAGACCGTGCGGCAGGCCTACTCATGGCTCACCGACACGCTCAAGGGCAATGCCTTGATACAAGAGGCACTCAAGGCCGTTGACATCAGCAACTATCTGGTGCCCAACATGATGGTGGACACCGAGGAGAATGAGAAATGGTTAGGAGAAGACTTGCGCGACGCGTTGCGCTCGCCTGGAACCGTGCAGCAAGGTGAGGTCATCATCACCCGCGGCGAGATCGTCACGCCACGCAAGGCAGCCGCCATCGAGAGCTACCAGAACGAGCAGCTGCGCCGCAACAAGCAGCGCAATGTCGATGAGGGCCTCAACCTGTTAGGGCAAGTGCTCATCGTCATGGTGATCATGATGGCTTTCTACTTCTTCATGAAACTCTTGCGCAACCAGGTGTTTTCCAGCCTGCGGCGCATGGTGTTCCTCATCGCGTTCATCACACTGTTTGTCATCGCGGTGCTCATGGCCGTGAAGTTCAAGTATGGTTTGCTCTACGTCATACCCTTTGGACTTGTGCCCATCATCGTCTCATCGTTCTATGACGACCACACGTCTTTCTTCATCCACATCGTCACGGTGCTCATCTGCTCGCTCGTTGCCAGCAGCCACCAGGCCGAGTTCATCATCATGCAGTTCCTGGCTGGCATCATCGCAATCGTGTCGGTCAAGGAACTCACCAAGCGCACACAGCTTGTGCGATGTGCCGCCTACATCTTCATGGCCTACTGCATCACCTATGTGGCCATGACGCTCATCAACGAGGGCGACTTCGGGAAAATCGACAAGTACTACTTTGGCTACTTCCTCATCAACTGCGTCATCCTCTCGTTTGCATTCCTTGTCATTCCCATCGTCGAGAAAACTTTTGGCTTCACTTCATCGATGACCCTGCTCGAGCTGGCCGACATCAACAACCCACTGCTGCGGCAATTGTCCACCAACTGCCCCGGCACCTTCCAGCACTCATTGCAGGTGGCCAACCTTGCTGGCGAGGCGGCGCTCAAGATTGGTGCCAACATGCAACTGGCTCGCGCTGGTGCCCTCTACCACGACATCGGCAAAATCAACAATCCCGCTTTCTTCACCGAGAACCAGATTGGCGAGAACCCTCATGACCACCTGGTGCGCCCCGAGGACAGCGCCAAAATCGTCATCGATCATGTCATGGGCGGACTCAAGCTTGCCGAGGAGGCCGACTTGCCCAAAGTCATCAAAGACCTGATCGCTCAACACCATGGCAAGGGCCTGACAAGATACTTCTACTTCAAGGCCTGCGAAGCACGGCCCGACGTTGACGTGGACAAGACCCCGTTCACCTATCCTGGCCCCAACCCGCAGACCAAGGAGGCCGCCATCCTCATGATGGCCGACGCATGCGAGGCTGCCACCAAGAGCCTCAAGGATCACAGCGAGGAATCTATCGCCGCCATGGTGGGCAAAATCATCGATGGCCAAGTGGGAGAAGGACTCTTGCGCGAGGCTCCCATCAGCTTCCGCGATGTGGAGACCATCAAGCGGTTGTTTGTCGAGAGGTTGCGCACGGCCTATCACGCCCGCGTGGCCTATCCCGATGCCGACAAAGCTCCATCACCCGCCGACGAGTCGACAAAATAATGCGTTCCCGTAGACAATAAACCAGTGCCGCATTCAGTTTTATAACTTAGAGAGAAACAAATCATTCACAACATGGCATTGCACATCATCCTTCTGGTAGCGGGCATCCTGTGCCTCGTCACAGCCGTGGCTCTCGTGCTATGGCCGCGATGGATTGCCGCCGTGCCTGCATTCATCGGGCTGGCGTTGTTGCACTGGAGCTACTACATTGCCGTTCCCAAACTCACGTTTGCCTTTTGGGGACTGGCAACGCTCATCACCGTGGGGCTGTTCTACCTCTCGCCTGCTGGTGAGCCCGACGGCCACCGGTCCAGCAACCTCTATGTGGGATTCACAGCCATGGCGGGCGGCATGCTCGGCATCCTGCTCGCTCCACGCATCATGGTGCTGGGAGTGATTCTCGGAGCCGCAATGGGGCAGCTGGCCTATAGTCGCACTCCCGACGGCAAGTGGATGCTCACGCCATCCTCCCTGTTCTTCCGCTACTTTGCCGCCAAGTGCCTGCCTGCCATTGTGGCCGTCTCTATCGTGTGCATTGCCATCATGGGATTTGTCATTGATTAAACTTTGAGAAAATGAAGACATTTAACTATATACACATCCTCAGCCTCATCATCATGCTGGCCATGACAACCATGGCATGGGCTCAGCAGGTGCCCCAACGCAACCAGCCCAACAAGTTTGCCATCAAGAAGGTGGACTTTGACCACATCAAGGAGGTTATCGAGAGTCCCAAGAACGCTTACTACTACCCCAAGCTGATGAAGGCCTACAACAGCAACGACACGACACTCTCGATCGAGGCGTGGCGCAACTTCTACTATGGCTACACCTTCCAGGAAGACTACAACCCCTTCCGCGAGTCGGTCTACAGCAATGTCGTCGAGCAATTGTACTACAAGCAGCCGCATTCACGCGCCGAGTGCGACAGCATCGAGAAATATGCCGAGCGTTCTCTCAATGACAACATGTTCGACTTGAACCAGATGAATTTCTATATCTACGTCCTCAAGGAAAAAAAGAAACATGCTCGAGCAGCCGTGTGCCAGTATCGGCTCGACCGCCTCATCGCCGCCATCATGTCGAGTGGCAGGGGCACCAAGGAGGAACCCTGGGTGGTCATTGCTCCCGAGCACGAGTACAACATCATCAATTTCCTGGGATTTGTCGCAACCGAGCATGAGACCCTCGACGGCGGCATCGACTACATCAAGGTCAAACCCGTGGCCGGAAAGAGTGCCGAGGGCTTCTACTTCGACATCTCACGCATGATGCAGATCGCCGCCCTCAAGTTCCCAGACATCTAACTCAGAGAAAAGATAAAAGAGATAAAAGAAGAGATAAAAGAGGTCACAAAGCTGATGCCCATCTTTTATCTCTTCTCTCTTAACTCTTAACTATTATCTCTCCCACGCCTCGACGTTGCACTGGTGCTTGGGGATCGTGCTCGAGAATTTGAGTCCCGTGCGGCGTTCGACCTCGGCAACCGTGACGGCATACTTGCTGATGCCTCCCGGGCACGGTCTGTTGCTGTAGATGAACGCGATGGCTCGACCCTGGTCGGGGGCATATACCACCTTAAAGAAAGCATCGGGCACGGCTATGTCGGCCTTGTTCTTGCCGATCTTCTTGGGATTCTTGCCCACGATGGGTCCGGTGTAGATCATCAGGCGCTTGTCGCGCTTGGCCCACCGGTGCACCTTCTCCTCGAGCACACGCCAGTGGTCGTTGTTGAGCTTGACGTCCTGCGGGCACATGTTGGTCATGTAGAAGCACTGCGACATCGCCGTCTTGTCCCAGCGCATGTCCATCGCGGGAGCCATGTGGCCGCGGCTGTAACCGCTGCCGCGGTATTCCCAGTTCTCGGGGCAGGACTTCACACTGCGGTCCCGTGAGTAGTTATAGTTCTTGCGGCTCTCATGGCCGGGAGCGTCGGCCATCGACACCATCGTTGCCGTCAGTTCATAGGCCACACAGTTGGGAATGCGCAACACTGGGTTGAAATTCACCCTGATGGCCTGGTAATTCAAGACCTGGTTCGACACCCCCTTGGGAATGTTCACACCCAGCAGCGCATTGGAGCCCTGTTGCGGCTGGACAGCCTTTTGGGACACGCCAATAGTGGGCACGCTCATCAACGGCGAAACCGACGACTTGACCGACTGCTTGGATTTCCTCTTGTGTTTTTTCTTATTCTTGTGCTTTTTCTTGCTCTTGGCCTGAACGCTCCACTGGGTAGAAATGTAGCTTTCACCCACCACATGTGGCGGCAGGGCTCCACCCATCACCATCGCCACAGCAAGAATCCAAATCTTTAATACCCGCTTCATTACCAATCTTTTATATTTATATCTTATATCTCTTATCAGTTCGTCCACGCATCAAGATGAACAACGCTCTCCACCCGCTCCTGCTCAACGGGGGGCAGCAGCGGGAAAAAGTCCAGCCCAGTCCTGCGCTCCACCTCATCGACGCTCACGGCATACTGCCGCAGCCGCCCGCCACTGTGTCCGTTGGGATAGATAAAAGCGATCGCGCGCACAGGCCTCACGCATGGGGCCATGACGACCTTGTAATAGGCACTTGGCACCGTCACCTGTCCACTGGCTACTGTGGTGTCACCATCACTCACGACGGGTCCAGTAAACACCAGCAGCGCGCTGTCGCGGGCAGTCCACTCACGCACCTTCTCCTCGAGCTTGGCCCAGCCGCCCTCGTTCAGCGCTTTGTGCATCGGAGCCACGTTGGTCAGCAGGAACGACTGGCGCATCGCCACGGCATTCCATTTGAGGTCGGCAGCGGGCACCAGGTGGCCACGGTCCATGCCACTGCCGGCATAGTCGGCTGGCGACGGGCAACCCTTGACCCCAGCATCCTGCATGAACTCCCCAGCACGCTCAGCAGTTCCGTTCAGCTCGTTGTTAACGAGCTCATAGGCAGCGCAATTGGCAATACCCCGACGACTGTTGAAGTGCACGTCAAAGGCACCACCGTACCTCACCAGCGTGTCGTTCATGCTTTGAGACACGACGACGGTCATTAGGCTGTCGCGCGCTCCCGCGCTCAAGGGCACCAGATGTGGAGTATTGTTGTTCATCACAACCTTGTACAGCAAAAAGCATACCAATGTCACCGTCAAGCCCCACAACAGGAACCTGACCGTCTCTCCCCACCGCTGCCACAATCGCTCAACCTTTATTATCATGGTCAATGAGTAGACTTGTTTTTCAAGATGACAGCCACGTCTTCCAGGACAGCAGCACCCATGGTGCGGGCAGTTTCACGCTGTTGATGTCCGATGCTTCTTGATATTTAGTCAGCAGCTTCATTGCCTTCAGCCTGGTTGTCGGGTTCAGTTTTCTTCTTCTTGGGTAGACGGCGAGCCTTGCGCAGCGCCTCGGTGATGATCCACTGCAACTGGCCGTTGGTGCTGCGGAACTCGTCGGCTGCCCATTTCTCAATGGCATCCATCGTGTCGCTATCGACACGCAGGATAAAACTCTTGGTGGCTTTCTTTGCCATAGTGATCAATTTTCAGTCGTCAGTTTTCATGCGTCAGTTTTCATGCGTTTGCGGATGCCTCTGAAAACTGAAGACCACAAACTACATATTCAATGTCCCGGTATTCACCACGGGCTGTGCCGACTCGTCGGCACACAGCACAACCAACAGATTGCTCACCATCGAGGCCTTCTTGTCCTCGTCGAGCTCGACAATGCCATCGCTCGAGAGCCTGTCAAGGGCCATCTTGACCATGCTCACGGCACCCTCCACAATCTTCTCACGGGCAGTGATGATGGCGCTGGCCTGCTGACGGCGCAGCATCACGGCAGCAATCTCGGGAGCATAGGCCAGATAGTTGATGCGGGCCTCGACAATCTCAATGCCGGCCATGGCCAGGCGCTCGTTGAGCTTTGCCTCAAGTTCGTCATTGATTTCCTCTCCACCGGAGCGCAAGGTCAGCTCGCTGGTATTCTCGTCATTGTCGTCATAGGCATACTGCCCGGCTACTTGACGCAGGGCGGCATCGCTCTGGACGCTCACAAAGGCCTCTAAGGCATGCATCAGCCCCTTGGTGTTGCCGCCGATGGTGCCGTCGCCCGATGCCATCGTCTGGCTGTCGACCTCAAACAGCGCCTTGTAGGTGTCCTTCAATCTCCACACCAGCACAAGGCCGATCATCACGGGGTTACCCACCTTGTCGTTGACCTTGATGGGCTCGACATCGAGGTTACGGGCACGCATCGACACCTTCTTGGTGCTGTAGAAGGGGTTGATCCAGTGGAAACCCGTGCGGGTGAACGTGCCGCTGTATTTGCCAAACCACGTGGTCACTCGGGCCGTGTTGGGCTCCAGCATCAGGAAACCGCACAACGCCAGCAACGAGCAGACGCCTAACAGAAAGCCCAGAATCAGCAGGCAGGTAGGTTGCCACGTGGGCACATCCAAGTTAAACAGCACGATGCTTTTATAGATGCTCCAAACGGACAAAACCGGCAGTAGCATGCTGACAAACACCATCAAAAAACCATTCAGTGTCACTCCCTTAAAATTAAATTCCTTAGATTCCATAATCGTTGAAAGTTGAAATGTTATACCTATTATTAATATGATATCAAAATGATATCACAAAGATATTTTCAAATTTCTTTCCATCCAACACCTTGATTAACCAATTAACAACTTTTAACTTTTCCGACTCTACAAGACGGCCTAAATAGAAATCCCCAAAACGGTTCACAACCAGAAATAAACACTACATTTGTAGCTGAATACAACGAAACTTTTTATCACATCATCATTAGATCATGATAGTTGAAGGATTGACACATACCAGCCAGTTGACGGTCAACGAGTCCGTCACTGCTATCGCAATGGGTTCGGGCGACATGCCCGTGCTGGCTACCCCGGCCATGATGGCGCTCATGGAGAATGCCGCCATGCTCGCTGTGGCACCACATCTGCCCCAGGGCAGCACCACCGTGGGCGGGCACATCGCCTCGTCACACGTCAAGCCCAGCCAATTGGGCGACACCGTCACTGCCACCGCAACGGTCACGCGCGTCGATGGCAAGAAAATCGAGTTCAGGGTCGAGGCCCGCTGCGGCGATGTCCTCCTGGGCGAGGGCTCTCACCTGCGTTTCATCGTCGATAAAGAAAAATTCATGTCAAGATTATGAAAAAGATATTTGCAATCATCGTGCTTGCCGCAGCACTGTTCACAATCGCGGCCGACGCTCAAGAGGCAACAACAGCCCCCAAGCGGGTGTATAACGAGCAGATCAACCCCCTCGAGCAGATCGACCAGGCACTTGCCCAGGCCCGCGACGAGGGCAAGTTCGTCATCTGCCAGGTGGGCGGCAACTGGTGCCCCTGGTGCCTGCGCTTTGCCGAGTTCATCACCACCGACAGCACCATCAACGCCCTCATCGAGCAGAACTTTGTCTACATTCACGTCAACTACCACCCACGCAAGGCCACCGAGTGGTCGGCAGCCATGATGAAGCGGCTCAACAACCCCGGGCGGTTCGGCTTCCCCGTGTTTGTCGTCCTCGATGAGCAAGGCAACGTGTTGCACATCCAGGACTCGAGTTTCCTCGAGGAGGGCAAGGGTTACAACAAGGACAAGGTGCTGCGCTTCTTCCAGAACTGGACTCCGGCGGCAGTGAGGCAATAACCCGATAGACATGGCCAACAAGAAGATTTACTTTGCCGGATCCATCCGCGGCGGGCGCGTCGATGCCGACCTCTACAGCCGCCTGATAGCCTACATGCAGCGAACCGACGTGGTCCTCACCGAGCACGTGGGCAAGAGTGACCTGAGCCTCACCGAGCAGGGGCGTGATCGTGACGCGCGCATCTACGACCAGGACACCGCCTGGCTGCGCGAGAGCGACGTGCTCATCGGCGAGTGCACCTGTCCCTCACTGGGCGTGGGCTACGAGCTGGCCTATGCCGAGAGCCACGGCATTCCTTGCCACATCTTTTATCACAGCGGCAAGACCCAGCTCTCGGCCATGCTCACGGGCAACCCCTACTTCCACATCCATCCCTACCGTAAGGAAGAGGAGATTTATCCCCTGCTCGACTTTATCCTGCAAGGATAGTTCAAAACTCACTCATTAATCAAAGAAACGAATAACGCATGTTCTACTTAGTTATAACGCTGGCCATAGGCATGCTGGTGCCCTTCCAGACCGCCGCCAACTCCCGCTTGCGCTCGGCGGTGGGACCAGCCTATGTATCAACACTTGTTTCATTCTCGGTGTCCACGCTGGCATTGCTGCTGGTGTCATTGCTGACGGGTAACCCGATTGTCCCCACCCATCAGATGCTCACCCAGGCACCGTGGTGGAGCTGGTTTGCAGGCCTAGTCGCCGTGGTCACCATTACCATCGCCATCCACCTGTTCAAGGAGATCGGGCCGTTACAGGCCGTCATGATTCCGATGTTCAGCCAACTCATCTTCAGCTTGCTCATCGACCACTTCGGGTGGTTCGGCGCCAGGGTGATACCGCTGGACCTCAAGCGCATCATCGGCTCGCTGCTGCTCATCGCCGGCGTGACGCTCGTCGTCATCCTGCCCAAGCTCAAGACTCAGCAGTTGTCGAGCCAACCGAAAGGCTCACGGCAAGCCCTGTGGCAGCTCATGGCAGTGGTGTCGGGTTGCCTGTCGGCCAGCATCACGGGAGTGTATGCCCAGCTTTCGGCCATCGTCGTCGAGCATGGCGGCAGCCCCATGCAGGCAACGACAGTGGCCTTTGGTGTGGCAACGGTCGTGCTGCTGCTGTTCTGCACCCTCAACGGTAGCGTTCGACTCATTGGAAAAGCCTTTTCAAGCGAGTATCCATGGTGGATGTGGTTTGGTGGCCTGTGTGGCGCGGTCATCGTGTTTGGCAACGCCTGGCTCGTCGCCCATGTGGGCGTGGGCGTGTTTGTCATGGCCCTGCTCGTGGGACAGCTCGCTCTGAGCCAACTCATGGAGCACTATGGATGGCTCGGAGCTCCGCGCAAGCGCATCACCTGGACACAGGCTCTGGGCATCCTGCTCATGCTCGCCGGTGTGGCCATCATCCGACTATAAAAAAATCTACCTTCCACTTGCATTCCTCATCTTTTTTTGTTATCTTTGTCCTATCATATAACAATCTGATCTCATGTTAAGACGTGGAATGATACACAATGCGACCCAGATGGTCGACCTCATACAGCAGGTGGGCTTCCTGCCGTTGCTCAACAGCGGCATCAGCGGTTTCTCGGCCGAGGAGGTCGTCGACAGCGACTGCCGCTATGTGGTCTATGACGATGGCGGCTGGGACTGGCCCATGTGGAAGTGGAAAGGCCCCATCGTCACCGAGGGGGGCTGCGTCTATGGCAAGTTCTTTGACAAGAAGGCGGGCTACATCAGCATGGAGTGGTGGCCCCACTTCATGAACTACCGCCGCCAGGCCTACCCCACCCCACAGCAGGGCTCGATCGAGGAGGCCATCCTCATGACCCTGCGTGAGCACGGCAGCCTCATCACCCGCGAGTTGCGTGCCGCATGCGGGTTCACCGGGCCCAAAATGCGCAGCCGCTTTGACGGCTATGTCACCCGCCTGCAGATGTCGTGCCACATCGTCACCCAGGACTTTGTCTATCCGCGAGACAAGCACGGGCACGAGTACGGTTGGGGATGGTCGCTGCTCACCACCCCCGAGCAGCTATTGAGCAAGGAGGCTTGCCACTGCACGCTCACGCCCCAGGAGTCGCTGCAACGCATCATGGAGCACCTGCACCGCATCCTGCCTCACGCCACCGAACGGCAGATCATGAAAATAATCCAATAACCGCAACCACAATGAAACCCATACTTCTCATCCTCATGATGCTCTTGACCACAGCGAGCATCGGCGCACAACAGATCAGCCACATCGAGACCACACGGTCGTGGCACTACGTCTACGACGACAAGGGCAAGAAGGTTTACACCTTTTCAACTTCCCAAGGACAGGTGGTAGCCTACAGTGCCTCGTTCTACATCCTCAAGAACGGTTCCTGGTACTACACTTGCGATGCCCGCGGCAAGAAGCTGCACACCTTCTCGGTCAGCAACGTGGGCGAGGTGCTCAACGCCGCCGGCGACACCTTCACGTCCCGCAAGGGCAACTGGATCTACACCTGGGACAAAAATGGCAAGAAACTCGCCACCCGCTCAGCCCGTTAAAACCATTTATTTTAGCAGTTAGCCCTATAACTTTTATACAGCTAATTTCGCTAAGAAAACATATCACTACCGACAACACTCATGTTCAAGTTCATTCACACCAGCGACTGGCACCTGGGCCAGAGTTTTTATGGATATGACCGCAGCGAGGAGCAACGCGATTTCCTGGAGCAGCTCGCCGACATCGTGCGCAAGCACACCCCCGACGCGCTGCTCGTGAGCGGCGACATTTTCCACACTGCGGCACCATCCAATGCCGCCGTCAACCTGTATGTCAACGCGATGCTCGACATCCACCGGGCATGCCCATCGATGGCCATCGTCGTCATCGCCGGCAACCACGACAGTGCGGCACGGCTCGACAGCGACAAACGCCTGTGGCAAGTGGCCGGTGTGACAGTGCTGGGAAGCATCGCACGGGACAAGGACGGCAAACCTGACCTCAAGGCACACATCTTCAACGTGAGCGACAAGGGCATCGTCGCCGCTGTACCCTTTGCCTATCCGTCGAGTTTTCCCGCTCCCGCCGGCACCGAGCGCGACGGCCGCCAGCAAGCCTACTTCCAGGCATTGCTCGACCAGGCTGGTGCCGCCGGCAATGACAACCTGCCCGTGGTGCTCATGGCCCACCTGGCCGTCAACAACAGTGACTTCACGGGGCACGACCGCAACATGATGATGGAGTGTGTCGAGATTGGCACGCTGGGCCAGGGCTATGACTATGCTGCGCTGGGGCACATCCATCGGCCACAGCAATTGAGTGAACGCGCGCGATACTGCGGCACTCCCATCCCGGTGAGCTTCGACGAGCAGTGCGAGCACTCGGTGAGCATCGTCGAGATTGATGGCCACGGGGACTTGCCACGCATCTCCACCAAGGTCATCAAGAACCTCAAGCCGCTGCACACCATTCCGGCTGGTCAGCCTGCCGACTTTGAGACTGCGCTGCAACAGCTGCAAGGCATCAATCCCAATGAGCGATCCTACATCCGCCTCAACGTGCTGGTGGACCACTACCTGCCTCATGGGGCTCAAGAACAGGCAGTGATGGCCGTCAAGGACAAGCAGTGCCGTTTCTGCGAAATCAGGAAGACAGCCATGGCCGCCGTTGCTCGGCAAGCGGTGCAGATGACCATTGAGGAGTTCAACAAGATGGCACCCATCGACGTGGCCGACCAGTACTTTGTGTACCAGTATGGCCAGCATATGGATGAGAGGCAGCGCCAAATGTTTAACGATATTCTGCAATCAGTTCAGGAGGAAGACCGACAATGAAACTCAAGAAACTCATCATCGACAATATCGCATCCATTGAACACGCCGAGGTCAACTTCGACGACGCGCCACTGCGCGACGAGCGCTTGTTCTTGATCACGGGCGAGACGGGTTCGGGAAAATCGACCATCATCGACTGCATCTGCCTTGCGCTCTACGGCAACACGCCGCGACTCAGGGATGCAAGGAAAACCGACTATTCCACCAACGGGCGCGACGGGAACAACGACGACAGCCTCAAGACCGATGACGTCAGGCAGCTCTTGAGGCGCGGTGCCGTGAGCGCCGACGTCGAGCTTACCTTTGACGACGACTTGGGGACCACCTACATCGCGACATGGCATGTGCACCGCGCACACAAGAAATTGGAGAACAACATCATGAAGCCCGAGCGCACGCTGCGCACCGACGCCGTGGGCATCATGGTACACCTGGTGGGCACCAAGGAAATCACCCCCTACATCACCGACCTCATCGGGCTGGACATGAACCAGTTCTTCAGCACGGTGGTGCTCGCACAGGGCAAGTTTGCACAATTCCTCAACAGCAGCGATGACGAGAAAGCGGCTCTGCTCGAGAAGATGACTGGCACCGAGGTCTATGCCCGTGTGGGACAACGCATCTTTGAAGTGTGCCGTGACAAGGAAAATGAGCGCAAAATCCTGCAACAGCAGCTGCAGGGCATCACTTTGCTCAGCGACGAGGAAAAGGCCCAAATCACCCAGGATATAGACATCCACACCCAGCAGCTGGACGGTATCAACAAGCGCTGCGAACAGGCCAAGGCAATGCTGCAATGGCTCGACGACAAAGCGCGCATCGAGAAGGAACTGGCCAAGAGCCAAGAAGAGCTCGCCAGCAAGCAATCCATCATCCAGCAACAGGAATACCTCGAGAAACAGCAACTGGTTTCTGACTGGGAAGCCTCGATCGAGCCGCGACGGGAATTGCGGGAATTGGACAGTGCCAAGAGGGGGCTCAAGGCGCTGCAAGACGATAAGGCGTCGATGCAGGTCGAGTTCGACAAGTTGTGCGCCGCCTTGCGAGCCGCGGTTGACAATGTTGCCGCACAGCAGCACAAGCTCGAAGAGATCAAACGCTTCTTGAGCGAGGAAGAACCCAATAGCGGGATGTACAGGAGCATCCAGGGCATCAAGACGCTGTTGAAGCAACGTCAAGCCGAACTCAAGAACATCACCGAGTTCACCAAGGCATTGAACCTGGACCAAGGGCGCAAGCCTGGGGTGGAAACCACGCTACAGGACACCATCAGCGCCCAACGGCAACAAGAGGAACTGGTCAAGGGCCTTGAAGAGGAATACAGGAAACTGGACGTGAACGGCATCAATGCCACCAAGGATGCCGTGATCCTTGCCAGGCAAGCGCTGGTACTGCTCATGGCCAATAATGAGGCGATCACCCTGGTCGATGCCCGACTCAACGGCTTCAAGACCGAGCGGGAAAAGGAGCTACAGACACTGCATCGGTTGCAAGCCTCCATCGGTGACAAGTCGACGATTGTGGAGCAGGCCCGTGCTGCCGTCGAGCGGGAAACTGACTGGAACACGCTGCTGGTGCAGGCCCACAAGTCACTGCACCAGGGCGACACATGCCCCGTGTGCGGCAACGTCATCCAAGAACTGATTGCACCTAAAGGGGAAAGCGAGCTCCAGGGGCTGAGGGATCAGCTCCAGCAGGCCCAGGCCGAATTCAACGCCACCCAATCCAGTATCGCGGCATGCGACAAGGCCATCAAGCGCATTGACGGACAGATGGCCGACTGTCAAAAGCAGATAGCCGCATTGACTGCGACACGCGACGAGCAGTGGCGGCAGGCTCAAGAGAGGCTGTCACGCTGCGGCAGGCAGGACAACCAGCTCAATGACAACACCCAGGCGCAAGCCGTCATCACGGCACTCGATAGTGAGATAGACAACCTCAACAGCCACCTGCTGCAGGCCGAACGACTCAACGCCAGCATCACTACCGAGCGCAACAAGCTCGCTCTACTCGTCCAGGCGCACAACAAGGCTCAAATCGACCTGGAACATGTCGTGGAAAGCATCAAGCACCAGCAGGAAGCCATCAAGCGCGGCAACGAGAACATCGATGCCCTCACGCGAGACCTGAACGCCTTGTTAACAATGCCCGACTGGCAAGAACTCGAGGCTAATCAACCCGACTTCATCCTCCAACTCGAGCACAAAGCCACCACTCACCAGCACATGGAAAATGACGCAAAGCGCCTCGAGAGGGACATTGACATCGCTCAGAGCATCATCCCCGCCATGCAGGACAACAAGCGCAACATCGTTGGGCTGGTCGACAATGGCGAGACCTGTGATCAGGTGCCCCAACGGCTCGATGTGCTTTGGAGACAGTTCGAGAACAGGAACATCGACTGGAACAATCAGCTCAACAACCTGCACGACAAGGCTGTCCAGGCACAGCATACCCTTGACCTCTGGACCAGCAGCCATCCGGCCATCGACGTGCAACGGCTCACTCAGCTCAATGGCATCGAGCCCCAGATTATTGAAGACACCAAGCGCCACCAGCGACAACTTGCCGACCTCATCACACACATGCAAGGGGCCGTGAGCACACTGGCCAAGCAACGGCAGGAAATCATCGAGATGAGGCCACCACACGAGCTGGAGGACAGGGAAAAACTGGATGAGATCATCAACCAGTCACAGGAAAGGCTCAAGGAACTGAACGACCACATTGCCAACCTGAAGGTGAGCATCAAGACCGATGAGGCCAACCTGAAAACCGTGGGTGAGAAAAAACGCGCCCTCGACAAGGCGCAGGCCGTCTTCGAACAGTGGCAGGATCTGAAAGAGAGATTGGGTGATGCCACCGGGGCTAAATTCCGACGCATCGCTCAGAGTTACATTCTGGGAGAATTGCTCAATGCCGCCAACGGATACCTGAGGCAATTCAACGACCGCTTTGAGCTTGAGGCCAAACCTGGCTCGCTGGTCATCCTCGCACGCGACCTGCTGCAGGGCGACCTCACTTCGGTCAACACCCTCTCGGGCGGTGAGAGCTTCATGGTCTCGCTGGCACTGGCTCTGGCATTGTCGAGCGAAACGGGCAAGATATTCAGCGTCGACACGCTGTTCATCGACGAGGGCTTTGGATCACTGAGCGAGAACTACCTCGATCATGTGATGGAAACGCTCAACCGCCTCTATGACATGGGGGGCAGGCGCGTGGGCATCATCAGCCATGTGGAGCTTCTCAAGGAGCGTGTCACGACCCAGATACAAGTTCAACGCGACCCAGGCAATAATACCGTGAGCCGCGTCAATGTCGTGCAAGAGATGTGATCAATTAGCGTTCACTGGAGCACATCCAGGCCGTGGAACATGCCGCTATAGGACACGGCGTCACGCCCGCGAGGATCGACATCGATGGTCGTCTTGCCGTTCATGAACACCTCGACATGAAACCTGTAGCTGTCATCGCCGTTGTTGACCTTGAAGGTCACGCGGGCACGGTCGGCCTTGGGGTATTCGACCTTATAGTCCAGCAAAGCCGACGAGAAGTTCAAGGCCTTGTAGCCGCTGGCGCCATAACCCACATTCTGTCCCGATCCCACATAGGGCAGATAGCACGTCACCATGCCGTCACGCACGATCATCTTCTGGCCCTGGCTCACGCTCATGGTGGGGGCCGTCAACGGGCGCATCGAGCCCACCATCACAACAAACTGTCGCGACTCAAGCAGTGCTCTGATGGCCTCGGCACGCTGCGCGTCCACAACCTTGTTGCCAGTGTTGCATGCGGTCAGCACAAGGGTCAGCAGCACAAAGGATAACACTTTTTTCATCATGATCTGTTAGTTTTTTAGGTGAGATTAAACATCTTGATTTACTCTTCTGGTTTATCAATTAGACGCTTTTGAGACAGGAAAGTTTAGATGGCTTCCTGATTTTTAAAGCAGCAGCTCGCCGTCAAACGAGATGGCATCGCGGTCTCGGGCAATCACATCGATGACGGCCTTGCCGTTGGTGAACATGTCGATGCGGTAATGATAGATGTCCTCATCGTTGTTCACGTCAAACTCTATCACAAAGCGGTTGCTAGTCGTCTGCACCATCTGGTAATGCTCCACCGTGCCCTTGAAGTTCAATCCCTTGCCGCCACCATAGGGCACACGATAGGCTTCGCCCACATAGGGCAGATAGCTGTCCACTTGATCGCCGTTGATCTTGAGCTCATAGGTGGAGCTCACATGGCGCGGCATGCCGCCTAAGGGCTTCATCCAGTCGATGGCTATCGTGTAATGACGGTTTTCCAGGGCCGCCTGCACCTGCTGGGCCACCTGGGCCTGCCGCTCGGCTTTGGCTATGCTATTGCCTGTTCCACAGGAGGCCATTAACAGCGACACCATGGCCAACAAGGTCACTAATACTTTCATCTTTTTCATCTCTTTCTTTATTTAATGAGAGATTGTGGACTATCTGATCACAGCGATCTTGGTCACAACAGCCTCGCCGCTACCATTTGCTTGGGAGCACAGCACCAGGTAAACACCCGTCTTCACCCGCTCGCCATACTGGTCGCAGCAGTCCCATGTCGCCATGCCGCCCGTGGATTTCATCTGCCTGATGACGTTGCCGCTGGCATCGGCAATCTTGACCAGTGAATTGTCCATCATGCCCATCAGCGTCACATTGCCCGTGAACTCGGGACGCACGGGATTGGGGTAGGCATAGATGTTGTCATAGCTGCTCTCGGCGGGGCTCGAGTCGCTGAAGTACTCATACAAGCCCG
>Ga0247611_10001935_pt1 | contig 35344 bp, 30 predicted proteins | sample 177DNAGHGhighgp2_FD_192422 | JGI IMG/M metagenome (GOLD analysis project Ga0247611, IMG submission 192422) | Sheep rumen microbial communities from Palmerston North, Manawatu-Wanganui, New Zealand - 1770 DNA GHGhigh gp2 | ecosystem: Host-associated > Mammals > Digestive system > Stomach > Rumen... | reverse complement strand
GGTCACGCTAACTCTCCGGATATGGCGGATCGTATCGGTGCTGCAGCTGTAGTGACCAACTATGCCCATATCCGTAACTGCGTCATTCAGGAGAATACCGCGGAGGCATACGGCGGCGGTCTCTACCTCAAGCCATATGCGCTCGTCAGCGGTACGATTATCAAGCATAATACTGCCGAGACCGGTGGGGGTATCTATGTCGAGGCGCCGGCATCCCTGTCGCTGGATTCCCTGGCGCGTGTGTTCTCCTCTACGATATGCGAGAACACGGCTCGCTCGACCGCCGGAGGTATGTGGTTTGATAACACCTACGCCCGTGTGAACTCTACCGCCCTGTGGCATAATCAGGCAAACGACTATGCCAATATCTCCGGTGTCTTCTCGCGCTCCAGCGAGGAGACGGACTATCCGCTCACCTTCTGCGCCGTTGAGTCCCGCCGTCTGGAAGGGCAGGGTAACGTGGAACTCTCGCCGAAGGAGACCGAGGGCGTCCGCTGGGACCGTCAGGACCCCTTCAACGATATCCTCTATTACCCGATTGAGATGTCCTCTACGCTCTCCCGTGCGGGTATGACTTATAATGAGTGGCGTAAGACGATGGGTATCTTTACCACCCTTGACTCCGTGGATATAGCCGGTGTCTCCCGTACCAAATGGAATTCCGATGGTTCGGCGCGTAACTATGCGTGGGGTTCGGACACGCTCGTGACCAAGAATAACGACTTCATCGAGATTGGTGCCCGCGCGATTAATAAGAACTTCGCCATCAATATTGATCCGAAATATGTGATGAATCGTCTGTACGTCATGCATACCGACCTCATCAACTCCGAGGCGGCGCGTGCGTTGCAGGATAATACCGATACGGACGATGCCTCGAATATGTATCGCCAGATGGGGTCGTGTATCTTGAATCCTTTCCATCGTCTCGGCGATGCGTTCGATTATATCATCGCAGCGCGTAAGTCGAACCCAGCGCTCTATCGGAACCGTGTCTTCGAGGTCTTCATCGAGCAGGGTATCTATTATCCCTATCATAATGCCTATGGCGAGCAGGACGAGGTGCGTAATAATACCTTCCTTATCCCGGAGGGTATATATGTTATCGGCGGTATAGATTCGCGTCCGGAGGACCACCACTATGGGCAGGAGGGCTATTTCGATATGTTCACCGGTGCGGCGTACGGCAATGAGAATGATGTCACCGTAGCGGGTTATACGATCTATTCCGCGCCGCTGGATACCATCCGTCTGCGTGACAAACGCCATCGCCCGATGCGCGATAATAACCTCAACTCCGTCATTGAGCCGTGGGAGTTAGAGAGGCAGACTATCCTCTCCGGTAATGCCGTAGCAGGTGAGGACTTCACCCATGTCTATCATGTCATCACCATGCATGCCGATTCCAACTATGTCGGTCCGCAGCCCTTGAAGTTCCGCCATCTGAACCCGGATTTTGACCGAAATAATCTCCGCCCGGGGATCCCGATGTTCATAGATCCTATTCCGATGGATAAACCCGAGCTGTTTGTGGATGAAATAGACCTGTCTATCCTGGGGCGCTCCACGGAGTTCGACGGTATCCAGATCAACGGCGGTTATGCGAACCATCTCAATCCGGAGGATACGCTTCGTCACCCGTATGTCAAGAAGACCTATTTCCGGGGAGGCGGTATCTTTGTCGATGGTAACTGGGATGAGGATTTTAATAACCCGTCGGATAAATTGCCGAATGTCACGGAGCCGGCTAAATATAATATCCCGATTATTGTGGAGAATAGTTTCTTTACCAATAATATGGCGGGTAACGGTGGTGCGGTATATTCCAATGGCGGTATCTATATGTATGGATGCCATTTCGTCCAGAACTACTCGCAGGGCCCGATGACCGAAATCGACCAGCGCTTTATCCCTTGGACGGCTGGAGGATGTATTGCCACTAATGCTTTCTGCGGTATCTCCAATACCTTGTTTGATAATAACGAAGCGCGCCGCGGACTCTATCCGATTACCGTATCAGGAGACGAGGAGATCCCGTACGCCGATGCCCGGCAGGGATTCGGTGGAGTGCTCTCTGTGGCTTCTCAAGCCCGCGCACGTATCATCAACTGCCATTTTATGAAGAATAAGGCGGTGGCATACCCTTCTATCTATAATTTCTATTCGAACCACCGTTACTCTGATCCGGACTCCATGCAGTTTGCATTCAATACCATCTTCTGGGGTAACGAGGTCTTCGAGGTGGAGAGTCTGGATCAGTTGGAGCATATAGTGCCGCCTACGGCGCAGACAATCAAGGATTTCAATGACCGCTATAAGAAATCCCGTAAGGGTGTCTTCCATTATGATGGAACTAAATGGGAGAACTATGAGCGACTCTTCCATGAGTACGACAGCCTGTATAACCATTATGCAGCGGAGAAAGATACCTTTAATGTTAAGGTAACGGATAAGCTTGCCGAGCTCCGTGCGCAGGGCGATGAGTTGGAGGGGCTCTATTTCTGCTCCTATCGCAAGACCTACGGTCCGTCAGGTATGAAGCCTACTGCGGAGGGATACCTGTTGACGAGAGACGAACAGCGTAATTTCCTTGATCCGCGTCAGAAGCCTGTGCAGATTAAAGATGATCATGGCTTCCCGGTGGAGGACCTCAGTAATCTCTATACCTATGTACATGGTAATAATAATACGTTGATTAATCCGATCAATACCGCTACGGACGGACCGAACTTCAAGCAGCCCTCCTTCATTGCCGGTATCGACGGCTATATGCAGAACGCCGATTGGCTGCTCGCCCGTATGAACCTGACGACTGATCAGGGTTGGGGGCACCTCAAGCAGACCGTCACCCGTGGAGTAGGCTACTTCCTGACCCGCTATACGGGCAAACAACAATTCGATACATTCGATGAGGCCCTCGCGGCAGCGAACGAAGCGTTGGGCACCGATACCTGTACCGCGTGGAGCGTACTCCCTGTCCGCGGTCTGCCGATCGCTACCTTTGATGATGTACAGCATCCGCTCGGATCCATCTATAACTGGTACTCCAAGCGATATGGCACCTATATGTCAGATGTCAACGCCCCGCTGCCTATCAAGGAACAGTATTACATGGCGTACTCCCGTACGACCAGCGATGAGGAGGTATCCGGCAACATGGATCGTATCTCCAAACAACCGAAAACAGGTGAGACCGATGTATATATTGATGTAGGTTTCTACGAGTACCAGTATGTTCAACTGGATATCAAGGGTCAGGAGATCGATACGATGTGGGTGGCTACCAAGACCAAAGACCCGATTCGTCAAGACGGTCTGACTTGGGAGACTCCAACCACCGACCTGCAGACCGCTATCGACCGGCTGATGTCGTCCCATAACAACCACGACAAGTATATCTGCTTCATGGGCGACGACGAAGGAGGTACATTCTCGCCGACCAATGTGTTAGATAACCGTCGTGCGTTCATCATCACCTCTAATACTTTGGAGCCGCTGCTGCCCGATAGTGCCGAGGCGGACTATGACTACGGAGTGAATAGCCTTACCTTCCTCGGCGGATACAGCTTTGACGTCAAGGACGCACCGCGCGACCCGCAAGCGCACCCGACCATCATCGAGATGCCGAATATCGGTACGGCGGCGCAAAGAAACCAGTTGTTTGTCGTCGAGGATATGACTCGGCAGATGGTACAGGCCAACTGGCAAGGAGAATACACCTCGCGCGACAGTGTCGTGATTCCAATCGTCTTTGACGGTATCACATTCATCAATCCCTATTCGACGAAGGACCCGTCTTCCGATGAGGGCGGCTATAACAACCAGGGAGGTATGATGTCCAAGAAGGGTGGTGCGGCTATCTATTACCGCTGGCAACGTCGCTACGAGGGTATCGACGGTGCCTATTCGCCGGATTTTACCAAAGTCTTGCACCCGTATTCGGAGCTGATTGACGGGCGGAAAGTGACACTGCCGAAGCTGACGATATCCAACTGTATTTTCATGGACAATGGTGAGCGTACCACGAACCATAACGAGCGTTCGGCAGCGGTGCGTATTGACCATGGCGGCGGTTCGTCCCTCATCGTCAACAGCCTCTTCCACTCCAATGCCGGCGCGCCGGTATATGCACGTACCTATGATATATTGGAGGAAAAGAACGACTTGTCTTCCGCACCGAACGATGTATTTATCATCAACTGTACCTCGGCGCTCAATGACGGACATATCCGTCTGGAGTCCGACAATAGCGAAGTGCATAACTCCCTCATCTGGCTCGATGACCTGCATAACGATACCACCATACAGCTCCAAATGGGTGCGTCCGACCAATGGGATAAGACGACCAACAAAGATCGAGACGGTATCGACGGCCGGATGTCCCATAACGCGGTATGGGGTTGCTTCCAAGCATACGATGATGAGCCCGATGGTGATCCGGTCGGGAATAACCACCCGCTGTCCTCCGAGAACAACAATATCTTCAAGGGACCGGGCTTCCTGTCGCCTTACCTGACGGCTTCCACTTCGGAGCAGCGGCGTGAGCGTTCGTTCCGTCTCAACCCCTCCATCCGAACTCATGGAATGGCGGACAAGGATATCTATCTGAACCGTGTCTTCTTCCGCGTCTATCCGGATACCTGCGCAGCCACGCATAATAAGTACTGGCGTCGCGCCGACGGTTTCAAATCGCGTATCTTTACGAATAACGTGGCCGAACTGGTGAATGACTCGGATCTGGCCGCCAAACCGCGTCTGTCCGGAGAAGGTATGGAGCGTGGTGCGTACGAGTGTCTGGCGGTGCTGCAGCGTGTGCTCTACGTCGATCCGTTGAAGCCTGCGTTTAGCGCCGGAGACGGCTCTAACTGGGAGAAAGCCTTTGGTCAGGGACAGTTGCAGAACGCGATCGATGCGGCAGCCGTTTATACCTATATGAACCAATCGGAATCGCTTGTTACCCGAAAAGCCTATGTCTTTGTCAAGGGTTCGGGCGATGCGCTGGACCCCTATAACCTGGATGCCCGTGACGGTGTGTCCATTTATGGCTCGTTGCCGACCTCTTTCAATGATACGGCGTTCGTCGATCCGGAGCAGGATAAGTTCACCGACTCGGAGTGCCAGCGCTTCGTGAACTACGTGCGCGCTACGGTAGCCGGTGTGGCTTCGTCCAAAGACTCGCCGACCAAGATCAACTCCATCCACGTCACCGGTGATGATTTCCAAACGGGCTTCCTCATGGACGGTTTCATGATCACTAACCCGAGTGCCCATCCGGAGCGTACACCGATCTTGCTGGAGAACTCGAAGACCGCGTTGCGAAACTGTCTGGTTGTCGGGAATCGTGTTCCGAACCATCCGGTAGCCGATATCCGCCGCGGACTGCTCTATAACTGCCTCTTCTACAATGATTCGGCAGATATCATCGTCAAGGTAGGCGCCAACGGTCTGGTACTCAATAACACGATCGTAGCCGATAATGCGGACGTTACGCCGCTCAATGATACCTATGCGGCAACCGGTGCGGTACAGAATAATATCGCGCTCAATACGGCGCTCACAACGCCTACCTGTTTTGCGCCTTATCTGACACAAAACAACCTCTATTCGCTGCCGGCGTACCTGACAACCAACGCTTCGCTCGCTTACCAGCTCCACGAGCATAGTCTGATGATAGATGATGGCACGATGGACAATGCACTGCCTGCGCTCTTCAATAGCTACACCGCCGATAACACCATCAATTTCTCGCGTGACCGGGATGTGCTCGGTAACCCGCGTAAACTGGGCGAATCGGTAGATAAGGGTGCGTTTGAGACCTGGCGTGTAGCGGCAAAGAAAGCGCAGGAGATCACCGCGCTCACCAACAAATTGATCGGTCGTCAGGAATCGCTCGATGCCGATGATGCGACCCGTAATGCGGCCTTTACCGAGCATTATGGCGGTAATGCGTACCCGCATCAAGGCTCCGTGGTCTATCTAATGGATAGCAGCGCCATGACCATGCAGTACGATACGGAGAATGACTTTAAGGACTTCAAAAACAATACGATCATCCTCCGTCCGGGATACATGCTTCTCAAACCCGATGCGTCCTTCTACGGAAACGGACACGAGGTGCAGATGAACTACCTCGCGGTCGAGAAACGCTTCAAGGATCAGCGCTATGCGCTTACGGCGATGCCGTTTAACTACAACACCGGCAATATCACTTCGACCACCTACGGCGAATGGGGTACTTTAACCTCTCACCTTACACCGCTCACCTTTACTACTCACCAGTATTCCGGTGCGGCGCGGTCGGTGAAGGATTATGTCTTCCAACCCGCTAACTCCGCGGCATGGCTCTCGATTGATACGCTCAACCGTACCGCTAACGATGCTTACCTGATGGATTTCGGTGCGACATGCGACACCGTCCTGCGTTTCAATGCCTTTGCTCCTCTGTCCGGACAATATGTCTATACCGAGGACGGAGACGATAAAACCGTTTACCTCACGCAGTACGATAACCGCATACCGACCGGAACAGGCACCGAACTCAATTTCACCCGTCAGGAAGATATGGGATGGAACATGAAGGGTCTGCCGTGGCTCGTAACAAACTATCGTACGGATACCATCCTGTGGGCAGGTAACTACCTCCGCCAGATGCATATCCCGCACGTGCTCTACGACCTCGAACAGACCACGCGCTCGTGGGATAGAGGAACCACCCTCTCGGTGGGTAACGGTTTCCTTACCCAGACGGCGACTACCAAAGATAAAGAGTCCGTCCTCTTCCATATTCCGCTCTTCGGACGCAACGACAAACCCGCACGACCGCTCATCCGACTCGCTGCGAGGAACAATCCGCATGCCGATGTGCTCACCGCGATCCCCGATTCGACGGCAGATAAGTATGTCGATTATACCTACGGACGAGACGGCGTCAAATGGATGCTTAAAGAGGGTGCTCCGCAATTATACCTGCTGGATGCCAAACGGATGGCGCGTATCTCCCTGCTCGGAGCCGCTCCGACGGAGGTCGATATACCGGTCGGCGTCTATGTGCCGCAAGCCGATGAACCGACCCCGTTCACCTTCAGTCTGCCGGAGAAAGAAGCCTTTGCCGGCTATAGCAGCGTATGGCTCATCGACTACCAACTCAACCGATACACCAACCTCATGGAACAGGATTATGAAGTGACGCTGGAGTCGGGTGAGAACAACCGTCGTTTTGCGGTGCGGATCGGCGGCTTCCCCATGACGGACAAGAACGGCAAACGGTCGTACCTCGTCTTTGCACATGACGGTATACTTCATGTCCGCGGACTCATTCCGGGAGACCAGGTTGCTCTGTATGCGCCTTCCGGACAGATACTCTGTACCGCTACCGCATCCTCGTCCGAATGGACGACGCCGCTTCCGATTCAGTCCGGATACGTTGTGCGAGTCAACGATACTTCTCATAAAGTTCTTCGATAAAAAATGTGCCCTTCGGGGCACTTTTTTTGTTTAATCCTTGCGTATGTCAGAAAAAAGCAGTAATTTTGCCGCGCAAAATTGAGTGCTTATGAAAAAGATTCTGATGATTATCTGTGCCGCCGTCAGTGTAGCGGTATCGGCGCAGACGGATACGACAGCTGTAGTAAAAGACAGTACGGCTGTAGCTAAGGATAGTATAGAAGGTTTTCGCTTCACCACCCTCGATAGCGTAGGTATCACGCCTGTAAAGGACCAGAACCGCAGTTCGACCTGCTGGGCGTTCTCCACGCTCGGCTTCCTGGAGTCCGAAGTGCTGCGCATGAAAGGTGTGGAGGTCGATTTCAGTCGTATGTACGTGGTAAGCAAGACCATGATGGACCGCGCGACCTACTGCGTGCGTATGTACAATGAGCCGCATTTCGCCCCCGGCGGTAGTGCGTATGACGTGATCTACTGCATGGCGCATTACGGTCTCGTGCCGCAAACGGCTATGCCCGGCATACGCTACGGCTGGACAGCGAACGACACCCTCCCCGTGCATGCCGAACTCGATAAAGTAGCGGGCGGTTACCTCAAGGGTCTTACCGGCCTCAAGCGTATCAGTCCCGTTTGGCGCGAGGGCCTGCAGGCGATCTACGATACCTATCTGGGTAAGTGCCCGGATTCGTTTGTGTTCGAAGGCAAGACCTACACCCCGCAGAGTTGGGTGAAGAGTCTGGGGCTGAATGCCGACAACTATGTCTCCATCACCAGCTATACCCACCATCCTTTCTATGAGCGTTTTGCGCTGGAGGTGCCGGATAACTGGCGTATGGATCAGATGTACAACGTGCCTCTGGACGAGATGATGCGTATCATCGACAATGCCCTCGCCAACGGCTATACCCTCGCATGGGCTGCCGATGTGAGCGAACTCGGTTTTACCCGCAAGGGTATAGGTGTGGTTCCTGACGATGATCACGGCGCAGATATCACCGGCAGCGATATGGCCAAATGGGTCGGCATGTCCAACGATAAGAAGAAAGAGGAACTGACCAGAAAACCGCTGCCCGAGAAGACCATCACCCAGCAGATGCGGCAGGATGCGTACGACAACTGGGAGAACACCGACGACCACGGTATGCAGATCTTCGGTACCGCCAAGGACCAGAACGGCAAGCGCTATTACATGGTGAAGAACTCCTGGGGCACGATGCGCTCGGATTATAAAGGTATCTGGTACGTGAGCGAGGCTTTCATGCAGTACAAGACCAATGACATCCTTGTCCACAAGAACGCGATCCCGAAGGATATTCGCAAAAAACTCGGCATCCAATAACGAAAAAAACACAACACTATCACCCTGGTGTTAAATAACCATTAAATACACACGATTATGAGTAATTTATTGAAAGGAGCCGCGTTGTTTATCGGCGGCGCAATCGTTGGAGCTACCGCAGCTCTGCTCTTGACTCCCAAAACAGGAGAAGAAGTACGCGAACAGTTGGCCGACCTGGCTGCTGACGCTAAGAAACGCGCACAGGAGTACTGTGAGCAAGTGAAGGCAGAAGTCGCAAAGCAGACCAAAAAGGAAGAAGAGGCATAAGATGGGAAACGATTTTGCAAACCAAATCAAGAACGAGTTGACCGACTACGGCAAGTCCATCGGCGAGATCGGCAAACTGCATCTGGTAGGGCTCGTCAGCCGCGTGTTAGGACTCTTCCTGCTCCTCTTCACGATCGTGCTCTGTGCCATCTCCCTCTTCACTTTTGCTGCAGTGGCGGTCATCGATGTCCTGGCGAACTACATGCCCGTATGGGGTGCCGCACTCGTGATCGGCGGTACCTATGTGCTGATCATCATTGTCACTATCCTCTGCCGCAAGCAACTCTTCATCCAACCCTTCATCAAACTGCTCACCAAGCAGATTAGGACCGAAGAGGACCTGGAACTCAAGACCCTCGAAGCAGAGAATAACGCACGACTTCACCGCGTACGCATGGAGTGTCAGGTACAGAACGCTACCCGCGAACTGACTTTCTATGCCCAGTTGATCAAGCGCCTGTGGAATGCGATTTTTCACTAAATCCTTGCACATGTCAAAAAAAAGCAGTAATTTTGCACGCTTTTTGTATTGAATTATGGAAATAATAAAAACGCCCATTGAGGGATTATTGGTCATCGAACCCCAGGTCTTTAAGGACGCACGCGGCTATTTCGTGGAGACCTATAACGAAGAGCGGTACCGCGAAGCCGGTATTGATGCACGTTTTGTGCAGGATAACCAGTCCTGTTCGAGTTACGGAGTCGTACGCGGACTACATTTCCAGCGCCCGCCGTATACCCAGGCGAAACTCGTCTGCTGTACCGTCGGACGCGTGCTCGATGTAGCGGTCGATCTGCGCAAAGACAGTCCGACTTACGGACAGTGGTTCAGCGTCGAACTGAGTGAAGAGAACAAACGTCAGTTCTATATCCCCCGCGGATTTGCGCATGGCTTCTCCGTGCTGAGCAATCAGGCGATCTTTACCTATAAGTGCGATAACCTATATCATCCCGAAGCAGATGGCGGTATTCTGCTCAATGATCCCGATCTTGCTATCGACTGGAAGATTCCCGAGGACCTCCGTATCATTAGCGATAAGGACAAACGCCATCCGCTATTAAAAGAATTAGATAATCCGTTCTAATATGAATATTTTGATTACAGGCGCTAACGGCCAGTTGGGCAACGAGATGCGCGTACTGAGTGCTGAGCATCCGAAGCACCGCTATTTCTTCACGGATGTGGTTGAGACCGAAGGCGTACACGTGTTAGACATCACGGACAAGGCGGCTGTCTCCGCGTTTGTGGCTGTCAATGCCATTGATCTCATCGTTAACTGTGCTGCCTATACCAATGTCGATAAAGCCGAAGAGGACGAGCCCACAGCCATGAAGATCAACGCCGACGCGCTGACCGTCTTGGGTGCGCAGACAGTCAAGGTGATCCATGTCTCTACCGACTACGTCTTCTCCGGAGATGAGCATCTGCCCTGCCGAGAGACGGATCCGGTTGCTCCGCGTACTGCTTACGGACGCACCAAGTTAGAGGGGGAGAAAAGACTGCTTGCGGTTTGTCCCGAAGCTGTCATCCTGCGTACCGCATGGCTCTATTCGTCGTTTGGCAATAATTTCGTCAAGACCATGATCCGCCTCGGTCACGAGAAAGAGCAGCTGGGTGTCGTCTTCGACCAGATCGGCACACCAACCTATGCCGCAGACCTCGCAACGGCCATCTTCACCGTCATCGAATGTCCCGTTTGGCATCCCGGTATCTATCATTTTACCAACGAGGGTGTCTGCTCCTGGTATGACTTCACCCTCGCCATCCATGAGTTAGCAGGTATAAAAGAATGTCGTGTTCGCCCGATTTTATCGGAAGAATATCAATACAGGACTCCTCGTCCGCACTATAGCGTATTGGATAAATCGAAGTTCAAAAAGACCTTCAGTGTGGCGATTCCTCATTGGATGGATGGATTGAGGAGGTGCATGAAATGGATGGGCTGAGATTATCAAACCTTCGGTCTGATAGTTCAATGGATAGAACGGGGCTCTCCTAAAGCTCAAATGCGGGTTCGATTCCCGCTCGGATCACAAAGTATATGAAAGAGACATTAGCGTTTTTAGCAGAACTGGCGGTCAATAACAACAAAGATTGGTTTGACGCGAACAGAGCCCGGTACCAGGCATGCCGGGATCGATTTGTTGCGTTTTCAACGGAGTATATCGCGCGTTTGACGGAGTTCGATCCCACCCTGAAAGGTTTGCAACCCAAGGACTGTATCTGGCGTATCAATCGTGATATCCGTTTCTCGGCAGACAAGCGGCCGTACAAAGAGTGGTTCGGTTGTTTTCCCGCCACGGGTGTACCGGGCCAGCCGAAGACATGGGGTAAGAAATCCATGCGCGGCGGCTACTACGTACATATCCAGCCCGGTCAATGTATGTTCGCCGGCGGTATATGGGATCCGTCCAAAGAGTTGCTCAAAGCGCTGCGCACGGAGATAGAAGCCAACTACGAAGAGGTAGAGGCGATCATGGGGTTCAGACAATGGAAGAAGTATTTTGCGCAGGATTTCGACAGTTATTGGGGCACGGGGCTGAAGAAAGTCCCGGCAGGGTTTGATCCCGATTTTGTACACGCCGAATGGCTCAAGCACAAGATGTACACGTTCAGTGTCCCACTGAGCGACGAGGTGGTGATTTCGCCCGATTTCATCGACAAAATCACCGACATTGCCAAAGCGGCCAAGCCGATGAATGATTTTCTGAATTATACCTTTGAGGAGTACGGAGAGTTCCCCAGTAGATGCTAAGAAAATTACGAATTACAAATTACGAATTGACTAATTCATTCCCCATATTACCGGCTTTGGCGGTAGATGCCGCCTGCAGCGGCAACCCGGGAGTCATGGAGTTTCGCGGCGTGATAGCCGATACCGGCACCGAGGTTTTTCACCGCGGGCCTTTTCAGCAGGGCACCAATAATATCGGCGAGTTCCTTGCCTTGGTACTCGGACTGGCGTATATCAAGAAGTACAACCTCAACTGGGTCATCTATACTGATTCCGTGACCGCACTCGCATGGCTGCGCGCTAAACGATGCAAGACCAAGATGGAGTGGAATGCTTCCAATCAGGACCTTTTCTTCATGGTCCGAAAAGCCGAGATGTGGCTCCATGATAACACCTGGACGACTCCGATCTATAAGTGGGACACCAAAGCTTGGGGCGAAATTCCTGCCGATTTTGGACGAAAATGACAAAAGAAGATTACAAAATGCATTTTTTTATACGAATTATTTTCGTATATTAAAAAAATATACTAATTTTGTAGCCGCAATTGTAAAAACAATTTATACACAAATAAACTAAATTTATTACACACTATGACAAAAGTAGCAATTAACGGCTTTGGCCGTATTGGTCGTCTGGCTTTCCGTCAGATGTTCGAAGTTGAGGGTTATGAGGTAGTTGCAATCAACGACTTGACCAGCCCGAAGATGTTGGCTCACCTTCTCAAATACGACACCGCTCAAGGTGGTTTCGCAGGCAAGTTCGGTGAGGGCAAGCACACTGTAGCTTACAAAGACGCTCAACTCGCTGAGGATGGCAAGACCGTTCTCGTTCCGGGTTCGATCATCGTGGACGGCAAGGAGATCACGATCTACGCTATGCCGAACGCAGCTGAGCTGCCTTGGGGCAAACTCGGTATCGATGTAGTGCTCGAGTGCACCGGTTTCTATACCAGCAAAGCTAAAGCTGAGGCGCATATCCAGGCAGGTGCAAAGAAAGTGGTTATCTCCGCTCCGGCAGGTAACGATCTTCCGACCATCGTTTACAATGTAAACCACAAGACCCTGACTCCGGCAGATAAGGTTATCTCCGCTGCTTCTTGTACGACCAACTGTCTCGCTCCGATGGCAGCTGCTCTGCACAAATACGCTCCGATCCAGAGCGGTATCATGTCGACCATCCACGCTTACACGGGCGACCAGATGATCCTCGACGGTCCGCAACGTAAGGGTGACCTCCGTCGTAGCCGTGCAGGTGCACAGAACATCGTTCCGAACAGCACCGGTGCTGCAAAGGCTATCGGTTTGGTAATTCCTGAACTGAACGGTAAGTTGATCGGTAGCGCACAACGCGTTCCGACTCCGACCGGATCGACCACTATCCTGGTTGCAGTTGTTAAGGGTAAAGACATCACCAAGGAGGGCATCAACGCTGCTATGAAGGCTGCTCAGACCGAGTCCTTCGGTTATACTGAGGATGAGATCGTATCGAGCGATGTTATCGGTATGAAGTTCGGTTCGCTCTTCGATGCTACCCAGACCATGGTTGCTAAGATCGACGACGATACCTATCAGGTACAGGTTGTTAGCTGGTACGACAACGAGAACAGCTACACCAGCCAGATGGTTCGCACCATTAAGTACTTGGCAGAACTCAAGTAATCCATCAACCAATCTTGGTTGATAAAAAATAGACGTCCCTCGGGCGTCTATTTTTGTTTTTGTATCTCTTCGAAAGTAAAACCTCTTTGTGCCAAAAACCGTAGCTTTTTCTCCTCCGGGTCTCCCCGTCTCGAAGTCATTAGCGCACGCAGGTTGTCAAAATATGTTTTTTCGTCGATTTCATCGAGACTTTTGCGAATCTCTGACTCTGGTAAACCTAATGCACGAAGCCCTGCCTGAATCTTCAATCGCCCCCAACGCTGATATTCCACTTTATCATGCACGTACGCACGGCAGAAACGCGCGTCATTGAGGAAATCATTCTTATACAGACTTTCCTCGATTCCATCGAATAAATCAGTAGGTGCGCTCCACTCGTATAACTTACGCCGTACGTCTGCTGCGCAGTGTTCGGATTTAGCACAATACGCCTCTGCCTTATCCAACCATTCGCGCTTCGATAATTCTTGCTTTGCCATAGATATCGTGTGTTATCTTTATATCTGTATAACCCTGTTCTTTCAACATCGCCTCCATCTCAGCAGGGTAAGCCTCATTGATCTCAAGGAATAGAAACTTGCCTATATGCTGTCCGGCAATCTGCCGGTAGAACTTCAGCGGATCTTCGTCCGGAACGAATAATGCCCCTGCCGGTTCGTATTCTAAAACGTTCGGTCTCATCGAACTTTTCTCGCTTTCGCAGATATACGGTGGGTTGGATACCACCACATCAAAATCTCCGTTAAAATCGTAGATATCTGCTACTTCAAACCCCACCCATACACCGTTCCGTTTGGCATTCTCCTTCGCTACCTCTATTGCCTCTGCGGATATATCAATTCCAGTAATTAGCCATTCCGGATGCGCCTTCTTCAATGCAATCGCGATACATCCGCTTCCTGTTCCTACATCCAGCACCCGCAGCGGTCTTTCACTAATTCCTAATAGCTCATCGAGAATACGTTCCACCAACTCCGCCGTTTCCGGTCTGGGGATTAATGTCGCAGGGGTCACTTTCAGGTCCAGTCCGCGCCATAATGTATGACCGAAAATGTACTGAATCGGCTCAAAATGCAATAATCGGTCAATAATTGTTTGCATATGTGCAGAAAAAGTAGTATCTTTGCAGCCGCAAAGCAGTTGCGAGCGGGAAAGACCTGTTTTTTCTTCCACTATCCACCAAGCCATCGAACGGGCTTCATCCTCCGGATAGCAGGCAAGAAGTTGCGAAGTAATATTGTCGATCAGTTGTTTCACGCTGCAAAATTACAAAAAAAATATGGAATACGCAAATTATATCGCACATTGTCTCGAAATAGCCCGCCATGGAGAGTACTATGTAGCTCCGAACCCGATGGTAGGTGCCGTTCTCGTCGATGCCGGCGGAACGATCCTCGCCGAAGGATGGCACGAGAAATACGGCGAGGCGCACGCCGAAGTGAACTGTTTCCGCCATTTCGAAGTTGCGAAATCTCGCGATCTCGACCTTGCTACTTGCACACTCTTCGTCTCCCTCGAGCCCTGCTCTCATTATGGCAAAACGCCCCCTTGCGCCAAACTCATTATCGAGAAAGGTGTCGGACGCGTAGTAGTCGGCATGTTGGACCCGAATCCCCTCGTAGCCGGCAAAGGCGTGCAGATGCTGCGAGATGCCGGAATCGAAGTTATAGTCGGTGTGCTCGAAGAGCAATGCCGCGAACTAAACAAGCGCTTTTTATGCCTCCACGAGAATCATCGACCCTACGTCATCCTCAAATGGGCACAAACATCCGACGGTTTCATCGATATCAAACGAACAAGCGGATCGCCTATTAAGATCTCCACTCCCAAGACCAAAGAGATTGTCCATCGCATGCGGGCGGAAAACATGGCGATTATGGTGGGAACCAACACCGTACTCCTGGATAACCCCCGCCTCTTAAATACCCATTGGGAAGGCAGAAACCCTATTCGGGTGACCGTCGATCGTTATAATCGCATACCCTCCAATGCACGGATTTTATCCGATGAATCCGAGACTATTGTGTATCGTAACCGCACAGACTGGCCCTATATCCTGACTGATTTGGCAAGCCGAAACATTCACTCGATTTTGGTGGAAGGCGGTACGACTTTACTGAACCACATCCTGGCAACGAGACTTTGGGATGAGATCCATGTGGAGGTAGCACCAGAACTGACCATTGGCGACGGTGTTCCTGCTCCAGCCATCGACCTACCGGCTACGTATGAGACCGTTGATGGTCATCTCTTGTTTACAAAATTGAATAATTTTGCAAAAAAATAGCAAAATATTTGCGTATATCAGAAAAAAGCAGTACTTTTGCACCCGCTTTTGAGAGAAAGCGCTAAATCCGGCGAAGTGGTCACCCTCGCGATGCTGCTTTAGCCGACATTGTTAAACTAAAAAAGAAAACAGAAATGTATCTTACTTCTGAGAAAAAAGCTGAGTTGTTCGCTAAGTACGGCAACGACGCTAAGAACACCGGTTCTGCAGAGAGCCAAATCGCTTTGTTCACCTTCCGTATCAACCACCTTACCGAGCACCTGAAAGAGAACCGTAAGGACTTCGGTACAGAGCGCGCCCTGACGGCCCTCGTTGGTAAGCGTCGTCGCATGTTGGATTACCTGAAGGCAAAAGACATCGAGCGTTACCGCGCAATCATCAAAGAACTGGGTATCCGTAAGTAATTTTCGGAAAATCAGAAAAAAAGTGGCATACACTCTTGTGTATGTCATTTTTTTTTTGTACTTTTGCAGCGCAAAAGTTTATGATTGAGATTAAGCCGTACATAGAACATGCGGTTTTGGTGGGACTGATAACGCCTATCCAGCCCGAAGACCGGACCAGAGAGTATCTGGACGAACTGGCGTTCCTGGCGGACACCCACGGCATCGTGCCTGTCAAGCGCTTCACGCAACGACTCGACCAACCCAATACCGCCACCTATGTCGGAGAAGGCAAACTGAGTGAAATTGATCAATTTATTCAAACCTCTCCCCTGCCCTCCCCTCAAGGGAGGGAGACCGTCATAGACGTGGTAATCTTTGACGATGAGTTGTCTCCACGGCAGATACGCAATATCGAGAAAGCCCTCAACCATAAAGGCCAACCTGACGTACGTGTCATCGATCGTACCATCCTCATCCTCGAGATATTCCTCCAGCGCGCCCAAACTTCGTACGCCAAGACGCAGGTCGAGGTGGCACATCTGCAGTACATGCTGCCTCGTCTGACCCGCATGTGGTCGCACCTTGACCGCCAGCGCGGTGGTGGCGGCACGAACCGTGGTATGGGTGAGACCCAGATAGAAGCCGATAAGCGCGTCATCGGTCAGCGCATCGCGCTACTGCGCGAACAACTCAAGACCATCGACAAACAGATGGCGACCCAACGTCAGCACCGCGGCAAGATGGTGCGCGTGGCGCTCGTCGGATACACCAACGTAGGCAAATCGACCATCATGAATCTGCTCTCCAAATCCGACGTCTTCGCGGAGAACAAACTCTTTGCTACCCTCGATACCACCGTCCGCAAGGTGACCGTCGAGAACCTTCCTTTCCTTCTTTCCGACACCGTCGGCTTCATCCGCAAACTTCCGCACCATCTGGTCGAGTCCTTCAAATCGACCCTGGACGAGGTGCGCGAAGCGGACCTGCTGTTACACGTGGTCGATATCTCCCATCCGAACTTTGAAGAGCAGTACGAAGTCGTGCAGCAAACCATTGCCGACATTTGTAAAGAGGACAAACCAACCATTGTGGTCTTCAACAAAATCGATAATTTTACCTATATCCCGAAAGAGGAAGACGACCTGACACCGGTTCTAAGGGAGAACCTGTCGCTCGAAGACTTGGAGAAAACCTGGATGTCTCGTCTCGGAGAAGACTGTATCTTCATCTCCGCCAAGAACAAAGATAATATCGACGCATTGCGTGCGCTTTTATACGATCGTATAAAAGCCATCCACGTAAAGCGTTATCCCTATAATGATTTTCTTTTCCAAAATTACGACGTATGAGAAGTATTGACGAACAAGGGTATCATTTTGAAGAATGGCTGACGCCGGAGCAGATCGCGAAAGACGTGCAGCAAGTAGCACACCGGATCAGTGCCGATTATAAGGACAAAGAGCCGCTCTTTGTCATTGTGCTCAACGGCGCTTTTGTCTTTGCAGCCGACCTCATTCGTGCACTGGATCCAAGCATCCGCTGCGAGGAGACGTTCATCCGTGTCAGTTCCTATTACGGCATGCAGACGACCGGTCAGTTGCAGTTCATCGTGCCCCTGCAGCAAGTGGTAGAGAACCGCGATGTCGTGATCATCGAAGATATCGTGGATACCGGTCTGACTATCCATCAACTCAAAGCGCATCTGCGCGGACTTGGTGCTACATCGGTGAAGACAGCCACGATGCTCTTCAAACCGGAGAAACTGGAGTATGAAGATGCCAGACCGGATTATGTCGGCCATGAGATCAGCGAAGAGTTCGTAATCGGCTACGGCCTCGATTTCGACGGCTTCAGGCGGAATTTAGATGCAATTTACAAAGTAAAAGAATAAATAGTTTAACACTTAAATTTTTACCTTTATGAATGAAGAATTAAAAAAAGTAATGGAGATCGCAGAGGTATGGACTCGCGAACCGTTTGACGCGGAGACCCGCGCACAAGTGAAAGCCATGATGGAAGCAGAGGACAAGACTGACCTCATCGATGCTTTCTATCGTACCCTTGAGTTCGGTACCGGCGGTCTGCGCGGTATCATGGGTCCGGGCACCAACCGTATGAACAAGTACATCGTAGCCATGGCTACCCAGGGTTACGCCAACTATCTGCTCAAAGTACAGAAAGAGGGTGGTTTCCAGAACGTACAGAACGGCCGCGTAGCTGTTGTGGTTGGTCACGACTGCCGTAACAACGGTCGTCTCTTCGCCGAGACCGTTGCCAACATCTTCTCCGCAAATGGTATCAAGGTCTATCTCTTCGAGTCTCTCCGCCCCACACCGGAAGTATCTTTCGCTATCCGTCATCTGAAATGTCAGGGCGGTGTGAACGTGACGGCTTCTCATAACCCTAAAGAGTACAACGGTTACAAGGCCTACTGGGAGGACGGCTCGCAGGTGCTCCAGCCGCATGACCAAGGTATCATCGACGAGGTCAACAAAGTGACCCTCGCGGATGTCAAATGGGAGGCTGACAAAGACCTCATCGAGATTATCGGCGGCGAGATGGACTACGACTACATGATGGCTGTGAAGGAAGTCATGATCGACCAAGACTCCATCCTGCGTCAGAAAGATCTTAACATCGTTTATACCCCGATGCACGGTGCCGGCCGTCAGATCGTGCCGATGTGCCTCCGCAGCTGGGGCTTCCAGAACATCCACGTAGTACCCGAGCAGATGGTCATCGACGGTAACTTCCCGACAGTCGTTTCCCCGAACCCTGAGAATGCTGAGGCTATGACCCTCGGTATGAAACTCGGTACCAAACTGGGCGCTGACCTCGTCATCGCTTCCGACCCGGATGCTGACCGTATCGCTATCGTTTGCCGTAACGACAAGGGCGAGTGGGTTATCATCAACGGTAACCAGACAAACATCATGTACCACTACTACATCATTAACAACATGAAGAGGCTCGGCAAGCTGCGTCCTGACATGTACATCGTCAAGACCATCGTGACTTCCGAACTCATCCGTAAGATTGCGGATGCACAGGGCGTTACCCTTACTGACGAGTATACCGGCTTCAAGTGGATTGCCAACCGTATCCGTATGTGGGAAGGTAAGCGCAAATATATCGGTGGTGGTGAAGAGAGTTTCGGCTTCCTGCCGTACGACGCTGTACGCGATAAATGCTCGCCTTCGGCTATCTGCCTCATCTGCGAGATCGCTGCTTACGCCAAGGATAACGGTATGACCCTGTATGACTACCTGCTCAAGATCTACGAGGACTACGGTTTCCAGAAAGAGACCACGATCAACGTCGTTCGTCCGGGTAAGACCGGCGCAGAGGAGATCCAGCAGATGATGAAGGACTACCGTGCGAACGCTCCGAAAGAGATCGCCGGCGAGAAAGTCATCAAGATCAAAGACTTCAAGCTTCTCAAGCAGCAAGAACTCAAAGATGGCAAGTGGGTTGAGTCGGATTTCGACATGCCGCTGCATGCTACCTCCAATGTGCTCCAGTACTTCACGGAGGGCGGTCTCAAAGTTTCCGTTCGCCCCTCCGGTACCGAGCCGAAGATCAAGTTCTATTTCGAGATACCCGTCAAGAGCGGCAAGCCGTTCACAGGTGCCGACTACGAGCGTTGCACCGCCGAAGCCGAAGCCCGCGTGCCCGCTATCAAAGCTTCGCTTGGTTTGTAATATCAGAAAGAACGAGGGAGGCAAGCGTTAAGCCGAAGACGGCTGTCACTTGCATCAACGACCCTCGTGTCTCACAGCGCTGCGCCTGTTCAGTCGAATAGACGCAGCGTATCTTTTTGTTCGGATGCAGGCCGATCTTCTTCATGCGTGCACGGACTGCCTTGGCGAGCGCATCGCCCTTGATGGACATCAACTCACCGGTCGTCACTTGCGTGGGATCGAATCGCAGCGCGGCACCCATCGACGAGAACGTCTTGCACTCGCGCACGCGCGACGCGTATAATATAAGGTCTGTCTTGTCATTCACGCTGTCGATGGCATCAATGACGTAGTCGTAACCCTCTAACCCGTTCGCTTGTAACCAGTCGCCGTTCACCATCTCGTTCCGGGCGATGATCTCCGCTTCGGGGTTGATATCCAGTAGCCTTGCTTTGAGGGCCTCCACTTTCGGTTGACCGAGTGTGGCTTGGGTGGCAGGCAGCTGGCGGTTGAGGTTGGACGGCTGCACACTGTCTCCGTCCACGATAGTAAGGTGGGTGAGTCCGGTACGTATCAAACATTCTGCACACCAGGATCCCACACCGCCTATACCAAAAAGTATGACACGTTTGCTTTGCAGCAGTGCCATACTTTCTTTGCCCAACAGGGCTGTACTTCTACTAAACATAGAATTACATATCGTCGTGAGCGTGCAATGATTGCACATACTTCGCATGCGCCATCTTAACTCGCTTCAACTCACTCGGTTTGTCGAATTGTTGACGACGACGGAGCTCTTTAACGACACCCGTCTTATCGAATTTGCGTTTGAATTTCTTAATCGCGCGCTCGATGTTCTCACCTTCTTTTACAGGAACGATAATCATTGCTTACACCTCCTTTCTCAGTACCCAGGGCCGGGATCGAACCGGCACGGTTTCCCATTGGTGTTTGAGACCAACGCGTCTACCAATTCCGCCACCTGGGCTTGCTTTTTTTGACAAAAGCGGGTGCAAAAGTACTGCTTTTTTTTGAATTGAGCAAAAATTTTTGCAATTTTTTGCGTTTTTTTTGCAAAAAAGGTCTTTTTTTAGCTTATTTCACTCCAATTATAGGACTGTTGGACGCGCAGAATGTCTAAATGTCGCTTATATATGCGGTTCATCTCATCTTCGAGCAGCGGGTCTTTGTCAAGTATCTCCAAAGCGGCTTGACGTGCCAGAGCCACCAGTCGTCCGTCGGTAGCGAGGTTAGCGATATGCAGGTCAAAAGGTGTACCGGATTGCAGCGTGCCCTCGAGGTCACCCGGACCGCGCAGCTGCAGATCTGCCTCGGCGATGCGGAAACCGTCGTTGGTCTCCACCATAATATTCATCCGCTTGCGCGTGTCGGAACTGATCTCGTTGTCTGTCAGTAGGATACAATAACTCTGATCACCGCCACGTCCCACGCGTCCGCGTAACTGGTGCAACTGACTCAGACCAAATCGCTCCGCGTTCTGAATCATCATGACGGTTGCATTCGGCACGTTGACACCCACCTCGATGACGGTCGTAGCAACGAGAATCTGCGTCTGACCACTCGCGAAGCGCTGCATCTGCAGGTCCTTGTCGGAGGCTTTCATCTGACCGTGCACCATCGAGATCTTATATTCCGGAAAAGCCTCGCACAATTCATTATAGCCGTTCTGTAGATCCAGCAGATCCATCTTTTCGTTCTCCTTGATGAGCGGATAAACCACGTATATCTGCCGTCCGGCATCGATCTGCTTGCGCATAAACGAATAGACCTGTGCGCGGCGGTTGATATCGTAGTGGATGGTCTGCACGGGCTTGCGTCCCGGCGGTAACTCATCGATGATCGAGACCTGCAGATCGCCATACACCGTCATCGCCAAGGTACGCGGGATAGGCGTTGCGGTCATAACAAGGATATGCGGCGGACAATCCGGCATCGTATTTCCGTCTCCGGCGACGCGCCGGGTCTTCGTCCATAGTTTGGCGCGCTGTGCCACACCAAAACGGTGTTGCTCGTCGATAACCACGAAGCCGAGGTTGTTCCACTGCACTTTGTCCTCCAATAACGCGTGCGTACCTATTAATATATGTATCGTACCGTTCATCAGGCCGTTGTGGATCGGTACGCGGTTCTTGGGGCTTGTGGATCCGGTGAGTAAGGCTACGTGCACCGCATCGCCCAACGGAGCCAGAAAAGCTTTGAGTGTCTCGTAGTGTTGGTTGGCTAAGATCTCCGTCGGGGCCATGATGCAGGTCTGATACCCGTTATCGATAGCCAGCAGGCAGCAGAGCAGCGCCACCAGCGTCTTACCCGAACCGACATCGCCTTGCAGCAAGCGGTTCATTTGGTGACCCGACTTGAGGTCATCGTGTATCTCGTGGATAACCCGTTTCTGGGCACCCGTCAGTTCAAACGGCAGAGCTTTGTACAGGGCATGGAAACGGCTACCGACCAGCGGCATCGTGAAGCCCGGATTCAGTTCGCGCCGTTTCATCTGCCGTAGGATCTGCAGCTGGACGTAGAACAGTTCCTCGAACTTCAACCGTGCCCGCGCGTTCTGCATGGAGGGCGTGTCTTTCGGGAAATGTACGTTGATAAGGGCGTCCGTCAGACTCATCAATCGGTATTGATGAAGGATATCCATGCCGATGGTGTCGGGTACGCCTTGCTTGAGGTCCGGCAGCAAACCGGCGATCATCGTCCGCATGGCCTTGGTGTTGAGTCCGTGCCGCTTCATGGTCTCGGTCGTGTTGTAATACGGCTCGAGACCTTGCGTCATCTCCGGTGTCACCTTGTCCCAAGGCGTCAATTCCGGATGAACGAAATTATAGATATGCTGGAAACGGGATGGCTTGCCGAAAAGCAGGTACTTCACGCCCCGTTGCAACTTGACGTATTTGACGCCTTGGAACCAGACCAACTCGCATTGGTGGATGCCGTCGAAGAAGGTTGCCGAGAGGCGTTGCGCCTTGCCAATACCTACCGTGTGCCACTCGGTCACTTCACCGATGATCTGCACGTAGGTATCCTCGTCGTCCAGCTCGGCTATCTTATAGAACCGACTGCGGTCAATGTACTTATAGGGATATTGACGAATCAAGTCCAGCGCGGTGTTAACGCCGAGCTCTTTACGAAGAATGTCGGCACGTTTGGCACCGACATTCTTGCAATAGCTTATATCTCTATATGCTAAGTCCATGAATCCGCATGGCTGGCTTGTTCCGGTTCTAAACCGGTTATTGGAGTTTGAAGTTAACTGGAACGGTGTATTTCACACGTACGGCTTTACCACGCTGTTTACCCGGTTTCCATTTCGGCATCGACTTGATGACGCGAACGGCCTCTTTGTCCAGCGAGGGATCACCACCCGAACGAACAACCTCTACATCCACGATCGAACCATCTTTGTTCACCACGAACTGGCAGATTACACGACCCTGAATACCGTTTTCCTGTGCGATAACCGGATACTTCACGTTCTCGCTCAAGTACTTGAAGAGAGCTTGCTGACCACCCGGGAATTCCGGCATCGATTCAACGACTACGAAGACAACCTCTTCTTCCTCTTCCTCTTGCGGAGCCTCTACCGGAGCTGCGATAACGACTTCTGCTTCCTTGTCATCCTCGGTGTTCACCTCGATAGACTCGGTCTCGACATTATCCTCAACCACGTTCAGCACTTCCACTTCCTGTACAGCAGGGGGTGGGGGAGGCGGAGGAGTCTCCTGACTCGTCTGCTGAATCTCCACTTCTTCCTCAAAGAGGAACTCCGTGTCGGTCACCTCATACTTCGTGACCTCACGCTCTGTCCACTCCAGCGCCACATAAACGAGGCTCAAGACGAATACCAAACCCATCAACGTATAGATGAGTTTGTCCTTCTCTAAACTGGCTTGTTCTGATTTTTTAACTTGCATATGCTGTGTTTTTTAGGTCGTAATTACCAAAATCGGCTACAAAGGTACAACAAAATTCGCACATATGCAAATAAAAAAGAGAAAAATTTGTATATTTACAAATATTTTTGTAATTTTGCACCCGAAAATGAAGCAATTTTTGTCAAAAATATGGTTTTCCTCCTCTGCAAGGAACGTGGGTAAGCTTCTCTCTGCTAATGTCATTGCCCAAGCAATAGGTATCCTTATTTATCCTGTTCTCACGCGCATGTACGCACCGGAGGAATTTGCATTGCTCAACCTCTTTACAAGTATCGTTGGGGTGCTTGTGATTGTTGCTACTGCGGAATACCAATACGCTATCGTTCTACCGGAAGATACAAAAAAAGCGCGCTCCATTGTGCATGTTTCTCTGTTGATCCTCGCGGCCGTCACGCTTTTAGTACTTTGTTCGATACCTTTTGCAAAACCAATTGCCGGTCTTTTTAATGCACCCGATTTGGCGCGTTATTGGTGGCTTATTCCCTTATCCGTATTAGGACTCAGCCTCTGGAATATTCTGAACTATTGGTATATCCGCAATAAAGCGTTCACTCGTATCAGCGGATATCAAATCACGCAAAGCGTTTTCTCTGCGGCCGGTAAGATCGGTTTAGGCGCATTAGGATTCTTAAATTCCGGACTTATTATAGCTACCGTCTTTGCGCCTTTATTGTCTTTATTGATCAGTTCTTGCCTGGCATGGAAGAAACATCTAAGCCATTTACTCTCAACGGATTGGACCCAGCTGAAAGCCGTTGCCCGCGAATATGCGAATTTTCCCAAGTTCAATTTACCGCGTGCCCTTGTTAACACAATAGGAATGGTGCTGCCCGTTTGGATATTGACGCCCCATTTCGGCTTAGAGCAAATGGGCTATCTGTCCTTGGCGATGATGGCTGCTTTTGTGCCGCTCAATATTATTGCACGCGCATTCTATCAAGTGTTGTTTCAGTATGTCTCCGAATTGGTGCAACACCGCAAAGCAATCCAACCTGTTTTGCTTCAATTTACGGCGTGGATGGGAGGAATAATGGGAATCTTTTTGGTGGGTATTTACTTCTTGCTCCCGCAATTAGTGACGATTTTTTTTGGCGCAGATTGGTTAGAAACAGCAACGATTATTCGCCGATTATATCCCTATCTCATTCTTACTCCGATATGCGGCACTATCTGTTTTCTGTCCGATGTGTTTGCTAAACAAAAGATAGCCATGTGGATGGAGATAGCCTACGTCACAATGATGTTTGTGACGCTGGTAATAGGTACCCGTTTCTTACCCTTCCTCTCCGCAATTAGTGCTTATGCTTGGGTAGGTTTTGGATATCATTTTATTCAGTTGGTGTGGTTTTTATCGCTGGCCCGTCAGTATGATAAAAAGATTTAAGCGCGCATAAGACAGTAAGCGCTTTCCCTTTTTCCATGGTAGGACCCATATGCATTCTGTATGCACATGCGGACAGCAATTTATCGTTTCTTACGAAGGATTTGTTCGTGTTATAATAGTTCTCAAGCGTTAGGAGTATTTGCGGATTTTCCTTTATCCAACGGTCATACGGATTCATCGAATCTGCGTCCATTCGATAACCGTCGTAAATATGCAACCGTTTGAGCGTGGTTAAAAGTAATCGTTTGGGCACATCGCGCAAAGGAATATTGCGTCCGGCTATGGTAACCATTTTAGGCCGCTGACCGATGAAAGCGTGTTTGTGGTGCCATTGAGCGGCTTCGGGGTAATAGCCCAATATCCATTGATCATAAAAATAGTAATTCCTGCGCTTGATGGTGGGAACGTGCAACACATAATCCAAAACATCTACATCGCAAAACGGCGAGTAACTTTCTGTATAGTGCTGCAGCACAAGAGGAGAGCCCAAACTGTTTCCATTAAAACCTTGTATGTAAATACGGGCCATTTCGTGCGCATTATCTGTTTCTGTGGCCAGAATATTATCGCCATTCACGCCCGTTAATACGACCCCGACATGCGTCCAATCCTGTTCCTGCGCAAAAATAGCTATCTCAATAGGAGCCATATAATTGATCAGCCATTCCGTTTGGGTGCAGACACTATCTACATTCGTGATATATGCTCCTCCGTCTAATGGATAGAACTGCCACTCGTTTCCTAATGTCTTACTGATCTCCTTGGGAAGCAGATGATCATAATGCCCGCTTTGCGAATAGGTATAGTTGATGATGGGCTTTGTCGCGATTTGTCTTGCTATCCATTGGGTCATGCGGCTATCCAAACCACCACTCAGCGGATAATACTGCTGCCATCCTTCTCGCTCATTTTTACGCACTACGCGCTCAACAGCCTGCCGAAACAATCTGTCTGTCTCTTTCAGCATCTCAGCCTCGTCGTACTCCCGGGGTGTGTTATCAAAACGATGATACGCGCACACCTCTATATTTTTACCGCGTACGCGCATGTATTGGCCTGCCGTAAGACGATGAATACCACTTAAAAATGTGCTTCCATCTTCTACACACCCTTTTTCCAGCATCGATTCGACAAACTGCTCATCATAATGTTTGGCCCCAATAGCCTCCGCGATACATTTTATGTCGCTTCCAAAGACAAACCCGCCTTCCACTTGCGCATAGAAGAGCATTTTACTGCCTATATGGTCGTTGAACAGCAACAAAGTATCTGCAGCCTGATCATAAAAAACACCTGCAAACGAACCGCGCCAACTATCCCAGAAACAGAACTCGCCTTTTTGGTAGCGTGCGATGGATTCAACCGCACTATCCGCCTCAAATAGCACACCCTCTGTAGCAATAAAACACCCGTCGTGTGCTTCAAAATACTTGTCGTTAAGGAATTTAGGCAACGTCACTTGTGTCAGTTGAAAATCGCCTTCGCTGTGTGTGCGTTTAACAAACGACTTGTCATCAAAACCAGATAAGTCCCATGTAACTTTCGCCTTATATGAACCGAAAAAACCGTGCATTAATGTATTAAGGTTTCGTATATCTTTTTCAGTTTTTTGCCGATTGCCTCGGAAGAGAAGCGGTCGGCGTTTTTAGAGGGAGTATTTTGTGGGGAATTCCACAAGATAGTTTCTATGAACTCCGCAAAGCGGTTGGGCTTGTTTTGTGCTATTTCTTGCGGCACTATGAGGTCTGCTAACTCTTCGGCAATGCCGACTGGCGTAGAAAGAATAGGAACGCTGGCTGCGGCTGCCTCGGCGAGTACAACTCCGTATGTTTCATACCGGCTGGAAAGAACAAACGCGTCCGATTGATGCATCCAATTTGCCACCTCTCTCGGTGTCAGTTCTCCCGTCCAAACCAACAAACCGTCAGGAAATTCCAAACTCTCTGCATAGGCGCGAACATCATCAAAATCAGCCCCTGTGCCCACCAAAACCAACTGCCAGTCCTGACGCTTTTCGGATAGAGCTTTTGCGGCTCGCAAAAGGCCTTTTACATTCTTAGCACTCTCGTCAAAACAAGAGATGTGCAAGAGTGTTTTGGGTTCAGACCTTTGTTTTTCTGTCTTTGGCCGCTCAAAGAAGAAATCATCAACCACATTATTAATTCTTTCCCATTGCTTGTTGTGTATTCCACATTCCTGCATTGCTTCCGCATGGCGCTGGCTGACTGTCATGAGCGTTTCTGCATGTTTAGCGATAAGACGGTATAACCATTTCTGAATAAAAGAGAGCCGTTTATATTGCCCGTTTTCAGGTAAATAGCCGCTCCAATGCTCGATGATGACATACGGAATATGATATCGGCGTTTGAGGTAGAGAGCGAGGAGTCCTTGCTTCTGGATGACATTGAGTTGTACTACATCGGGCATCCATTTTTCGCGTTGCAAGGCGCGCCACGCGCGCCAAATGCCGCTCCATGTTGTCGCATCTATCACGCGCACATCCACACCTTGCGCACGGACGGCCTCCACGTGCTTTTGCACGAAGAGACCGACCATCGCATCCTTTTCGGACGGATACCAAGGTGTCAGAAAAAGAACTCTCATTAATGCATTCCCCACTCACGGAGTTTCTGGAACCACACAGCGAGACGGAAGATGGGTTTGTAGTATTTCTCAACCGAGTAGTACTTCGTGGCCGTAGAACCGAACTGCTGATAATGCTTGGCGGTGCCTTTGTTCATCGAGCCTTCGAAATCAAACATTACATGTTTCTCGCGTGCCCGTTTCATGGCTTCGAGGGCCAACAACGCACCGGCTCCGGACTCGCCGAAAGTGGGATCGTAGGTCGGAATGAGGTAGTACATATAATGGTTGTCCCATACCAGGAATGCTGCCGCTAACACGTTGCCGTCGGCGTCGCAGATGCTCAGTATCTCGCTTTGCCCGGCGCGTTTCGCTTTGCGCTCCAGCACTAACAGAAACTCCCGCGAATAGCTGATCCGGCGTTTGCGTGTCGCCAGACAATGACAGTGGAAACGGTAGAAATCCTCTACGTCCATTGTCCGCTCGGCATGCAGGCTGAGCGCTTTCTGCAACTGGCGTTTCTTGTTCTTGCTGAACGATTCCACCACTTTGTTCAAGTCACTCAGATCGTCCACACGATAGGTGGTACGCTCCTTGATGGTAAAACCGTACGCTTTCATCGCGTCCACGCACAGACTGCCGGGCATGTATTGCTGGTAGTAGTACGCCAGACCCATCGTGTCCAACTGCTCTTTGAGTTGACGGCACACCTCGGCGGTCTTCCAGCGGTCACCCGTCACTTCGGGGGTCACCCAGATACCGCCGATAGGTGTCTGCTGCGGCATAATAATGAACTTGAACCAAGCACGTTTGCGGAGCAAGTACGGCAGCGCACCGACGATCTTGCCCTCGTTATCTTCCGCCAACAGCACGTCCCACTCTTTGCCTGCACATACAGCGTCCAGCCACCAGGGCATCAGGAACAAAGGCACGTAGTCTTGCGCCTCGATCCATTCGCTATATCGCTCTTTGTTGGTCATCTGAATATACTGTTGAAGAATCCTTCGTTCTCCGAATTTTGTGCCTCGGGAGCTGCTTGTGCCTCATCGTTGATCGGCTCTTCGTTGGACTCCTCTTGGCGGTTCATGTTTCTGTAAATCTCAGGACGATAAAGAATCTGAATGTTCTCTGCAATCACCTCTGTCTTACGGCGTATCTGGCCGTCTTTCTCCCATGAGCGTGTTTTGAGTTTACCCTCCACATACACTTTCATGCTCTTTTTCAGATTCTGCTGCGCCCATTCAGCCAGATTGCGCCACAGTACCACCGAGTGCCATTCGGTCACATCCGGTACCTGGGTGCCGTTTTGCATTACATACCCGCGTTCAGTAGTTGCTAAATTGAATGTTGCAATTGCTACGCCTCTGTCCAAGTAACGTACTTCGGGATCTGCTCCTACGTTACCAATCAAAATCACTTTGTTTACACTTGACATAATTAGATTTGTTTGTGTTGTTTGTTTTGTAGGTTTGTTGTGTTAAAAACCTTTGCGGCTGCAAAGGTAGTAAAAAAAAATGAAATATGCAAATCTTTCGAGATTTTTAAAGAAAAATGTAATTTTTGTATCGAGAAAAGGTGTCGGTTGGCGTTCTTTCTGTGTACCGTCCTTAAAGCGATCTCGGCTTAACGACCCACTAATCACCCAGTAATCACCCACTAATCACCCACTCTAATAAGCAAATCAGAGTTTGCGCAAATGGTAGAATGAAAACAGCGGCACTAACATTAAAACATCAAAAAAGATAGGAAAATCGCGCGCGGGCTTGCGTATGTCAAAAAAAAGTTGTAACTTCGGACTCCGCCTTTGCTGTGCAAATTCCCCCGAATTTAGTTCTTAGCCGCAAGGGCACGATTATCTCGCACTTGTCGTGCAAACAGCAATCTTTAGCCGTAAAAACACAAATTATGCAGGCATTTTTGATTTTTTTACAGCTAAACCTTGCAAATTTGAAAAATTTGTAGTAAATTTGCAGCCGGAATTGGATAAAGCGACCAATTATATTGGAAAATAACACAAATTATATATTATGAAACGCACATTTATCTATTTGGCAGTGGCGCTGACGATAGTGGCCGTTGCTGTACGTGCACAGGAGCATGGACAACATGTTCGCTGCATCGCTTTCTACAATCTGGAGAACCTCTTCGACACCATTCATGACGAGGGTAAGAACGACTACGAGTACTTGCCGGATGGCGGTAACAAATGGACAGCCCTCAAGTACGAGAACAAAGTGAAGAATATGGCTTATGCCGTTTCGCAGTTGGGTACGGATGTGGATCCGCGCGGTGCTGCTTGTGTAGGTGTGGCTGAGGTAGAGAATATCGGTTGCTTGAAGGCCCTTTGTGCTGAGGCTAACAGTAAGTACAACCGTCGTTTGAAACCGATTCTGTTGGAAGGTCCGGACCGTCGTGGTGTGGACGTCGGTTTCCTCTATGATACTGTGCTCTTCAAACCGGTGAAAGTGACCGGTCATGAGCTCAAAGCCCATTATGCGGACGGCGGTGTGATCAAGACGCGTCTTCAGTTGCTGGTATCTGGTTACCTGATGGGTGACGGAAAGCCGGAGAAGATCCATGTGATCGTTAACCACTGGCCGAGCCGTTACGGCGGTGAGCTTTCTTCCCGTCCGGGGCGTGATACGGCAGCGATGCTCTGTATGCATATCTGCGACTCGATCTACATGAAGGAGCCGAAAGCCAAAATCATCATCATGGGTGACCTCAACGATGATCCGTATAACCACAGCTGTAAGGACGTGCTCAAAGCACGTAAGTATCGCGAGGAGGTAGAGCCGAAGGGCTATTTCAATACGATGTGGCAGATGCTCGATCGCGGTATCGGTTCGCTGGCTTACAACGGCAGTTGGAACCTCTTCGACCAGATCATCATCAACGAGCCCTTGCTCAACGAAAAACTTGAGAATGGCAACTGGACCTATTGGAAGGCGCAGATCTTCAACAAACCGTTCCTGACCGTTCAGGAGGGTAAAGACAAAGGTACGCCTTTCCGTACGACCAAAGCCGGTGTTTGGCAGAACGGTTACGGAGACCACTATCCGACCATGATTTATTTAATTCGCAAAAAGTAACCGGAGTGTCTCCGGACCCAAAATACAACTTATGCCGTTACCATCAATAAATAGAAACGCCTCGCCGATCCGTATGCGTAATTACGGACGGATCGTGCAAGATATGATTGCTTATGCGGCGACCTTACCTGCCGGCAAAGAACGGGATTCGTTAGAGGTGTACATCGCACAATGTATGCGTCAGCGCAATCTGGTCTGGAACCGTGATCAGGAATCCGGCATGAACCGTGTACGCGAGGATATGATCCGCTTGTCGGATGGTAAACTGAGCTGCTCGTCTCCGGCTTTCGGGCAACTGTTAGGACAGCCGGCTGCTTCAGCAAAAAGTGCTAAAAAGAAAAAATAATGGAAAACAACAATCGGTTTAAGATATTCGCAGGGTCGAAAGGACAAGCCTTGGCGCAACGTGTTTGCGAGGAGTTAGGATGCCAGTTCGGCAATGTGCGTGTAGATCGTTTCTCGGATGGCGAGTTCTGTGCCTATTTTGAAGAATCCGTTCGTGGTCAAAATGTCTATCTCGTGCAATCGACTTGCCCGAATAGCGACAACCTGATGGAACTGCTGCTGATGATCGACGCCGCCAAGCGTGCGAGTGCATCGAAGGTCATCGCCGTCATTCCGTATTTCGGCTGGGCGCGGCAGGACCGCAAAGATAAACCCCGTGTGTCGATTGGTGCCAAGTTGGTGGCGAACATGCTGCAGACAGCCGGTGCGGATCGTGTGATTACGGTGGATCTTCATGCCGACCAGATTCAGGGCTTCTTTGATATCCCGGTGGACCATATCTACGGCTCGAACGTATTGGCGCCGTACGTGGCGAACTTGAATCTGAAGAAACTGATTGTCGCTTCTCCGGACGTAGGCGGTTCGAAACGGGCATCTAACTTCGCGAAGAAACTGCATGTGATGACCGACCGCGAAGTGCCGATGGTCATCTGCTACAAGAACCGACCGGACTTCAACAAAGTGTCCGAGATCCGTGTGTTAGGTGACGTGTACGGTAAGGATGTTGTTATTTTTGACGATATCGCCGACACCGCCGGTACGCTCTGCAAAGCAGCCGAGGTGATGAAAGAAGGTGGTGCCAAGTCCGTCCGTGCGGTAGTGACCCACGGCGTGCTCAGCGGGAACGCGGTACAGCGTATCGAGGAGTCCGCGCTGGAAGAGCTGATCTGTACCGACTCGCTGCCCATCGATCCGAACTGTTGCTCCAAACTGCATATCGAGAGTCTGGCGGTGCCGATCGCCCATACCATCCGGGCTATCCAAAATCACACTTCTATCAGTGAGACCAATATTAGATGAGAAAATACCTCTTATATATTTTATGTATTCTATTAGCGGCTTGCGGCAAAAAGCAAGCCGCTATTGAGCGTCCCGCTTTCTGTGCTGACTCCGCTTATGCGTATATCGAACGGCAGATGGCTTTCGGGCCGCGTGTGCCGAACAGTGCGCCGCACATGCAGTGTGCCGTTTGGCTGATCGAGCAACTGCGGGCTTTGGGTGCGGAAGTGGAACTGCAGAAAGGGTTTATGCCGGATTATCTGGGTAAGAACCAGCAAATCTACAATATCATCGGCCATTTCAATACGTCCGAGACGGCGGCTCGTCCGCGAATCCTGCTCGGTGCCCATTACGACACCCGTCCCTGGTGCGATGAGGAACCCGATTACAAGGACCGTTTCTATAACGTGCCCGGTGCCAACGATGGTGCCAGTGGTGTCGGCATACTGCTCGAAGTGGCGCGCCAGTTAGGACTGAAAATAGCCGATTCAACCCTCACAACGCCGGTGGATATCATTTTCTTTGACTGCGAAGATATGGGTACGCCGCGTGTCTATACCGGACCTGAACGCGAGGACACCTGGTGCCTCGGCTCGCAACTGTGGGCAGCTAACTACGCACAGAAAGCGGAGAACGGGAATGCGGAGCGTTATAAATTCGGCATCGTGCTCGATATGGTCGGTGCACCGGACGCCTATTTCCCGCGCGAGATGTACTCCACCAACTATGCTTCCAACTACCAGCAGCAGATCTGGAAGTCAGCCAAGCAGTTAGGCTACGGCGCGCTATTCGCAGACCAGCAGTCGTACCCCATCACGGACGACCATTATTACGTCAATTATATCGCCGGCATCCCCTGCGTGGATGTGATTCATTACGATATCCGCAATGCAACCGGCTTCCCGTTCTGGTGGCACACGCGCCAGGATAATATGGACAATATTTCTAAATCGACTTTGCAGGCAGTAGGCGAGGTCGTTATGAGTCAATTGTAAATGGTAAATGACAAAATGGTAAATAATCTTTTAGTCATAAAGGATCTCCATGCTTCGATAGGCGGCAAAGAGATACTGAAAGGTGTTAATCTCGTTATCAACGAAGGCGAGGTGCACGCGATCATGGGCCCGAACGGAGCCGGAAAGAGTACGTTGTCGGCTGTGCTGACTGGCAATCCCGCTTACGAAGTGACTTCCGGCGAAGTGTGGCTGAAAGGTGAGAACCTGTTAGAGATGGCGCCCGAGGTACGCGCACGTGCGGGCGTGTTCCTTTCATTTCAATATCCCGTAGAGATCCCCGGCGTGAGCATGACCAATTTTATGCGCACGGCTATCAACGAGAAACGCAAGTACGAAGGCAAAGAGCCGCTGAGTGCGAAGGAGTTCTTGAGCCTGATGCGCGAGAAGAAAAAACTGCTCGAACTGCCGGACAAACTCAATAACCGCTCCGTCAATGAAGGTTTCTCCGGAGGAGAAAAGAAGAAAAACGAGATCTTCCAGATGGCGATGTTGAAGCCGTGTCTGGCAATCTTGGATGAGACCGATTCGGGGTTGGATATCGATGCCTTGCGTATCGTCGCCGAAGGCGTGAACCGTCTCAAGACACCGGAGAATGCGTCTATCGTCATTACCCATTACCAGCGTTTGCTGGATTATATCGTACCGGATTTTGTGCATGTCCTCGCGGACGGAAAGATTGTCAAGACCGGCGACAAGACCTTAGCATTGGAACTGGAAGAGAAAGGATATGAAGGTCTCTAAAGGTGACATATTCGAGCGCGTGTTCATCCGCGAAGAAGTCCACTTGCAAATCGAGCAAGAGGCGGGTTCAAAGGTGAAGATTCACGTCATCAATGCGCCGTTCTCCATTACCGTCAATCAGTTAGGCGAAGGTTGCCAAACAGAGATCTACGGCTTGGAGAACCTGCACGGAGAGGAGAATGTTACGGCCGAGACGCATGTGACGCATTCCGTGGGAGGCGGTTCGTCCAATCAACTGATCAAGTTCGTGCTGGCGGACAATGCCCGTGGACGGTTTATCGGCGATCTGAAGATTGCCCAGGACGCGCAAGAGACCGAAGCCCATCAGACCAATCGCAATCTGCTGCTATCCGAGACGGCCGAGATGCGTACGCAGCCCCAGTTGGAGATCTATGCCGACGATGTGAAGGCGACCCACGGTGCGAGTACCGGTCAACTCGACGAGTCCGCGCTTTTCTACATGCAGCAACGCGGCATCGACAAACAAAAAGCGCGCCAACTGCTCGTTAACGCGTTTATGAAAGATGTGATTAACTCGATTTCGGACGAAACCCTGCGCGAACAATTATTGAATACGATTGATGGCGTAGTCGAGTAGCGCCAAAAGACTTCTTTTCTCAGCACTGTCACGGAAGACCATTAAGGCTTCTGTGGCTTGTTTTTTTAAGGCGAGCATCTGCTGTACGGCGTACTCGTCGCCCCTAAACCGCAACACAAACGCTTTCACTTCCTGTAAGGCTTTCTCCGTTTCGATCGTCTCGCTGTGCGCTGCCAGCAACTCACCCAATTCACGGATATGATCGGCTTCGTCTTGGGGAGCCCTGCGCAGCGCCTCAATGAGCGGCAGGGTCACTTTGCCGTCCCGCAGATCACTCATCGTCGGTTTACCGATCTCTTCGAGATCGCTGTAATCGAAAATATCGTCTTTGATCTGGAAACAGAGGCCTAACAACCGTCCGTATTCCCGCAAAGCGGAACGCTGGCGCAAGGTACATCCGGCACTTTCTGCTCCTGCCTCAGCACAGGCTTGGAAGAGTTGCGCGGTCTTCTGTTCGATGACTTGGAAATAGCGCTCCTCATCGATCCACATGCTTTGCCCCACATGCAACTGGACCATCTCACCGCTGCTGAGGCTTTTGCCTAAGTTGGCTACGATCTCCAGAATGCGTATATTGCGCACTTCAGCCGTCAGGCCGATCACTTTCGCGAGCATGTAATCGCCGATCAGCACCGCCACTTTGTTGGTCCATTTGGTATGTACGGACGCGATGCCGCGACGCGTGTCGGAGCTATCGACTACGTCGTCGTGAATGAGACTTGCCGTGTGCAGCAACTCCAATGCCACTGCCGACCGATGGGTCTTGTCCGTAATCGGGTTGCATATCTGTGCTGCCAGCAAAGTCAACAGGGGACGTAACTGTTTACCGCGACGCGAACCGACATAAGTCAGCACTTCTTGCTGCAGTTTGTTGTCTGCGCGCAAGGAAGTC
>Ga0247611_10001934_pt1 | contig 35349 bp, 61 predicted proteins | sample 177DNAGHGhighgp2_FD_192422 | JGI IMG/M metagenome (GOLD analysis project Ga0247611, IMG submission 192422) | Sheep rumen microbial communities from Palmerston North, Manawatu-Wanganui, New Zealand - 1770 DNA GHGhigh gp2 | ecosystem: Host-associated > Mammals > Digestive system > Stomach > Rumen... | reverse complement strand
AACGGTGCGGATGAAAGCCGCGACCTCGTCCATGGAGCAGTCGAAGAACTCAAATGTGTTGCTTTCGTTTTCCACGACGATCTTGTTTTTGCTCTTGTCCTGCATCACTGTGAGTTTCTGATACTTGAGCATCGTATTCCTCCTTCGTTTCCAGCCAGATGGGGTAAAGTTCGCGTCCGTAGTTCCGGCCATGGGTGTTTCTGTCGCAGTAGTCGTCGAAGGTGTAGCCGTGGCGGTGATAAGCCATCATGTCGCTTCGCACAGTGGGCAGGATTTTGTCGGGATATGTATGTTTATTCATTTTCTGGCTCATATTCTTCCACCTCTATGCAACGGACAGCGGCGTTGGGAACAGAATAGTTTACTCTTTTAAGCGTGTCAATAAGATATTCCGAATCAATCCGCACAATTGCTTCGGCGCTTTCCTCAGCTTCATAGTCTCGCTCGGCCTCCACACCAAATTCCACGATTAAGCTGAGTTCCACCCGCGCCTTGTACGCTTTCTTGTCCATACTCATTCCTCCCCATAGTCAAACGTGATATTGATTTGCTCAACTTGCCTGTTTCTGTATCCAAACACCAGCGCTCCCATAATTTCCGAAAGAATTTCATGCTTTGTCACAGCGAAGCCAATGACCTGTTCATCATCCCGCCCCGGAAACGAAATAGAAACGGTGTAGTACGACTCAGAGCCCTTGCGGACAAACACATCAACCGAGTCATTGAACCCTTTTCCCCAGGCGTGAACCTTTGCGTGCGTTATCATCTTTTCACCTCCTCCTCATGCAGTCAGGAACGCGACATTGTCCGCTTCCGTCAAGTAATAGTCCGCATTGTCGATGATTTTCTCGTATTGTTCCTCCCCTCCCGTGAAGGAATCAACGACGGCCTTTTCTTCGTCGTCCATGTCCGCATAATGACGCTTGCCAAAGGTCGGAGGCAGCCACTTCTTTTCCATGGCGGCGAAGATGTTGAATTTTTCGAGCACATCCAAGTCCGTGAACTCAATATGCGCCGTTCCCTTCTTGTAGATGCTCACCTTGAAATACTTGCATTGAATGTTCCGCGTCTGCTTCTTTTTCTTTGCTTCGTCCATCGCAGTGCGCAGTTCGTAAGGGTCGGTGCGGCCAGCGTCCAGATAATCGAACACTTTCTGGATGTCTTCAAGCTTTTCGATAGCCTCGAAGCCGAACGCGCTGTCCGAATAGATAGAATAGAATCCGTGCATGGGGATGATGACGCGCTTGTTCACAGCGAAAGCGTCGTTGGTTTTCCAGCCGTCATAGTACCATCGGTTCGAGCTGTTCTCATCGTAGTGGTACTTGTGCGTCCAATCATCGAACAGCTTCATGATGGTGTCGCGGATGCCGCCGTTCACCTTCTTGCTCATTTCCAGGGCCAGATGATAGATGTTGTAGGCGGAAAATTCGTACTTGGCGAACTCATCCAGTCTGCGGTACAAATCGTTGCGCAGATTCGTGGTCATTTGCTGGACGAATTGGGGGCTGGCGAACAGATTGTGCCAGAATTTCTTGCGGAGCCTGAACAAGAAGCCGTTCACGGTGGCGTCCTCTGTCCCGCTGTACCTTCCGAACACCATAGAGAGTCCTGCGTCCCCTCCGCCCTCATTCAGCAGCGCAGCCACAGCGTTATATTCCTCAATGAGCTTAACGCCGCACCGTGCTTCGTAGTTGTAGCGGTCGATGATGGCCTCGATGAAGTCCGCCTGAGCCAAATCCATGTGGCCGCGCAGGGGAGAGGTGTCCGCATGTTCCTCGGCCATCTTCATGCCGTCCAGAATGGAAGAATCACGGGCTTCGACGGGCAGATTGAAGTAAACAATCGCCACATCCACGTCAGTTTCCCGTTCCGCATCAGAAAAAGCATTGGAAATGAACTCGACAGCCGCGTTTCTGCCCTCAATCTCCTTGACGAGCCGCTTGCGGGCATAAGAGTAAGGGTTGCGGAGGGTTTCGGCGTTGAGCAGGCACACAATTTTGCCGCCGTAGCGCATGATTTCCAGCGCATGGAGCAGATGTTCCGCGCCTTGAGCAAAAGGCGGGTTCATGAGGATCAAATCATACTGCTTGAAGGTGCGGAAGGTGAGGAAATTATCATGGATTACGCGGAAACCCTTGCCGCGCAGGATGGATTGGAGGTTGGGGTCGATCTCGATGCAGTCCGCGTTCACATCTTTGACGGAAAGAGGCGAGCGGTAGCCGTATCCCAGCCTGTCTGCGTTGAAGTGGGCAATGTATCCCTCGATTAAGTCGCCTTTGCCAGCACTGGGCTCCAGAATGTTCTTCACTTCGTGGGTGATGCCCGCAATCTCCAGCATTTTTTCGGTCAGCGCTTGGGGCGTGGGGTAAAAGCCGGATTGGTGCGGGGTGGCGGCGAGTTGTTTCGTGTCCATGTTCAAACCTCCGTGTTCAATTTTCTGCAGCGTGCTATGCTCGCCCACCCATCGTGCAGGCAAACGCATTTCCCATCAACGACTTCCATCCAGTATTCTTCATCAAATGTGGTTGCATGGTCTTCCGATGGTCTGTACTCTGCGCAGAGGAAAACATAGCCGCCGTGTGCCTCCGCCGTGTACACTTTGACGCCTGCATATCGTTGCCGGAGCGTATCTTCGAGTGTTTTCTTTGCTTCTTGTACGACGGAATCATCGTAGTCGTGAGCGAGAGCATGAAATTCTTTAGATGTCATTGTCTGTATATCTCCTTTAAAAATAATTCGCAGCATACCAATCGTCATAAGCTACGGTGTAGGCTTGGTTGTAGTTGTAGGCAATGCTAATAAAATATTCTATGCCATCAGAAGTTTCATAAAAAACGTCGCAGTATTCTTCATCCCAATAGTAATCGCCGAAGTCGTCACCAAAGAGCCAATGTACCATATGATCCCTCCTCAATCCACGTCGATGTAATACCAGGTCTTGCCATCTTCCTCGTCATAGGTTCCCGTGGTCGCCACGTCGTAGCCAATCATCTGGAGAAAATCTGCAATGATTTCAGTGGCGGCGGGGTTGTCGCAGAGAATCATGCTCCCATCTGTGCCGAAGTGAACGCCGGAGAAGGTGTGATTGCCGCATTTTTCCGCAATGTTCTTAATCATGTGTCCCCACAGCAGACCGTCATTGACAATATCCATGTTCATTCCTCCGTGACTATCTTTAAGTACAGTTTCAGTATTCTATCAAGATTTTTTGACGGATCAGATGCTTCCAGATGTTGAAGTACGATATCACCCGTGTTGGTTGCCAAATGTATCATGCCGTATGTAGTCAATTCGTTTTCTGGTTCCGTGCGTCGATCGGGATCAAAATAGGTATGAGAAACAGCCGTATTGGAATCGTCTTCATCTAATTTTACCAGTTCGACAACTTCATAACGCCCGTCTTTTGCTCTCTTCCACATTTTTGCGCGGTCAAAGTTACACATTGTCCAACAAGGAAAATTGCCGAGCGTATACTTTTCAGAGATTATGTTCACAGCTTCGTTGTACGTCATGTATCCGTTCATTCCTCCATCAAAAAGTAGTCCGCGCCTTCTCTGTATTTCTGGTTCCGCACGTTCTGGATGATTTCTGCCTTCATTATGCCAACGTCGGCAAGTTGTTGAAGGTCTTGTCCATCGAACCAATAGTAGGTTACGATGTATTTTCCTTCGGGCAACGCTTCTTCGCGCTGGATTTCATCGACATAGCCCGTCATGTCATCATAGCAGGCGGAACGTTCGCAGGAATGATAATCGACCTCACTGTTGACGGAAAGGACAGCCAAGCAATCCTCTCTGTTAAGGTCCACACCCCATTCGGGGTCATCATAGAAAGCATAACGAGGTTCCACAGTGATTTGAAACACAGCACGCTGTACATCCCAACTCATGTTCACACATCCTCTCTTTCACAAATCTTCTTGAGCAGGCTCTCGAAGGCATAGCGAGCCGTGCGGGAATATTCATCATAGTAGTCATCCATCTTCGTCCATTCGCCCTCGTGTTTGTAGAACTCAACCTTGTCCAAGTGAGAAGAGAGCTCGGCGAGAAGCTCGTCCGCCAGCTCGTACCAGCCAGCATTTCCCGCATAAGTCATTTCCTCCGTGCCCATATCGGGATCTTCGGAAGTGAAGGCCAAGGTCAACTGGGTCGCGCCGTCCTCGCGCTGTTCAATGGTCATCTTCGTGTCATCGGGGTAATCGTGGCTGTTGTAAATAGTCATGTGTTACTCCTCCTTCTTTGCGCGGATGACAATTTCCACATTGGGGAAGGCTTTCGTGAACAGCTTTACGATTTTCTCCCATTGCGGACAGTTCTCACGGTAAATCTCCAGCCGTTTTACTTGGCCGGGCTCGAACAACATATTGTCCTTGCCTTTCGCCAGCCCCAGACAATTCTTGGCGTGGGCTTCGTCACAGAAGAACCAGTGCAGATTATACATGTCTTTGCCTTCGCCGTCCGTATATTCATGCAGGACGATCATGAGCGCATTGCCCTCGTAGAAGTTGAAGGTCACATCCTTGCCGTAGTTGTTTTCCGTGATTGTGCCGGACACTTTGTTCCATTGCCAAGTCAGCGCCATATCAAAACACCTCCTCGTAAATATCTCGGATAGAAACATCATCACACAGGGCGGAATGGACTACATCTTCCCGCCGCCATCTTATCCATGCTTCGGCCTGCTTTCTTGCAGTTTCTGCGGCATGTTCAGCAGCTTTCAGAATATTTTCCTTGTCTTCGATCACTTCAATATCCAGCACCAAAGAAACCTTGACGGATGCTTTGTAGACGGCCATGTGTTATTCCTCCTTACGCAATTTTCCGGGGTTGTGCGTGGATACCCATCATTTTCATGCAGATTGCGTCCGTTTCTGCGTCAGTCAGCACGCGCAGCACCTTGATTTTGTCGGCGATGACCCAGCGCCCGACCATTTGCGGGTTCGTGTTGTAGTAATAGTAGCCATCGTGGGGGAGATGACGGAGGTAAGAGTCCCTGGCGTTCTTCTTTGCGGCCTCCTTCGTGTAGTCGTGCCCATCGAACACTTCGCACTCCGCCCAAACCGTGTTGGGATGCATGTAAGCAATCCGCCCCGTGGCTTCGTCCTTCAATCCAATGTGCGGGGCGTAAGGAATTTCGCTCAAGTGCCAGCCAGGACGGTACGCGAGGCCGCCCAGCTTGCTTTTGACCTTGCCTTTCTCATTGCGCGGCCCCTCCTTTGCCGCCAGCCACACTCCAACGGGCGTTTCCTCATCGGCCAGGACAAACAGCGGATACAGTTTGCCGTTCTTTTGACGGAATTGCTTATACATGATCATCTTATTTCATCCTCCCGCATTCGTAGAGCTCCCAAGCGCGGTCACTGAGCATTTGCCACACTTCATGGAGCGCATTGCAGTATCCAATCTGCTCAATCACCCTCTCATGCAACACCTCCTTCTGTACTTGGTCGCACAGGCTCTTTTCTTCGATGCTGTCACGCTGGGCGGCGAGGGCGTCAAGCTTTTTCCGTGCCTCCTCATTCTTCGCGTCGAGTTCCAGTTTGAGCCGCTCAAGTTCGGGGCGGATAGCACGGGCAAGTTCCGCGCACTTCTCTTTATTTTTCAGAATCATCCCATCATCGGGAGTTACGGCGGGCATTGCGCTCCGTACAAAGTGGATAGCGTTGGACGCTTGCTTGAATGGAACCTTGTTGCCGACCACATAGCCCACGCCGCTCACATCACCGCCCGTTGCTTTCGCCAGAAATTCATAATAGATTTTGTCGTCCATTTTTGTTTCCTCCACGCTTCATTATCTTGTCGATGTTCAAGCGTCAAATTTCGTTTGTTTTTTTAGACGATGGATTTATCGTCTCACCCTCTTTCACGCGAAATTTGAGCGAATTTTCTTATCAACAAGTCTATGTTCAGAACACGTTCTCGTTACTGCGGGGCATGTACTTCCGCTTCGCGATTCCCGCCTGCCATTTTTCGATGTAGTCGGGCGGGATTTTGCTCATGGTCGATAGCGTGTTGCAGAGGTCGATCAAATCCTTATAGTGGCGGCGCTTCCTCCGGCACGTTTGCAGCTCGGAGAACATGTGCGCGGCCTGTCCTTTGGCTCCCGACATGAACTCAATCTTGTGGAGCAGGTCCTCCTGCAGTTTGTTCTGCTCGGCCAGCCCGTTCTGCGCCACGATGCACATATCTTTCAGACTGGACAGTGTTTTGACCGCGCCGCTCAGTTCGCCGAACATGGCTTCGACCTCTTTGATACCGCACTCTTTGATGGTGGCAGTCTGCGGGACGCTCACAGCCGTGGGAACAACTTCGGCTTCGACGGGTTCGACACGATAGCCGCGCCCTCTCAGCACTTTCGGGATGATGGAGAGCTGCTTCTTCGCGTGATCCTCCGTGTCCCACGTTTTCGCCAACTCTCTCTTGCTGACGGGGCTCCATTGTCCGCTCCTGTTGCTCAACCAATACAGGCCGTTCGTGATTGTGTAATATGTCGTGGTCATAGCGCTCACACCTTTCTTCTCTTTTGATATTCCTGAACGAGTTTCCACAAATCCGCACTTGTTACGGCGGGCGGGATGTACCTCCCTTCATCGTACATGCAACCGAGCAGCTCAAGGCAATCGAGCCGTGTCATCTCGGCGAGTTGCTTATTGCTCATGCCGGACACAACGCCCAAAAGCCAGCCGTTGGCTTCTTTCTCTTCCAGCGCGTCGAGTTTTTCTTCGCGGTATTCAATAATGCCCCATTCGTCGAAGTCCTCAGCGCGATCCCATTCAATCTCGCCGGATTCCTCCATGTCCCGGACTTCATCTTCGATGTCGGCGGGATTTTCCGCATACACATCAACTTCCTTGCTGTACTTTTCAGAAACCCAAACTCTGTAGTGCTTCTTCATCCGTCATTCCTCCTTCACAAACGCTACATATTCGTTGTACAGCGCTTCAACATCACCCTCCGCAATGTTGATTGTTGTCGCCGGAGTCTGCTCAAATATGCACTCCGCCATGATTTCCGCGCCTTGCGCTTCAAATTCTTCCATCGTGTCGTAGTACATGCTTCCATAGAACCACAACTCACCGTCCGAATAATCATCCAAGTCGATAATGTTGTGGAAGATTACGAGGTTATCAAACGCAATGAACTCGAATCTTCCGTCTGTCAACACTCTGCGCATCTGAGCATTGTCATCGTCCGTCATAGTCCATCCTTTGAATTCACCGTTGCGGTAACGGCGCACCAAATCGTTCACGGCGTCGTTGTAGGTCATGTGCGTTCCTCCTTGTATGTTTCGGCAATTTTCTTGAATTTTGCCAAAGTGTATTACTTCCTAACGACCAAGTAACCGTCGTAGTCATAGCGTCCGCTTTCAAACAACTCCTGTTCTTCTGCGTAGGGCCAGATGTGATCGTTAGCAAAGCCCGAAAACGCGGGGTCATACTTTGCGCGGTCACGTTCCATCCTGCAGAGCCTTTCCGCTTCTTTGCGAGAGATGCGCTCGAAGCCGTGAGCAACAGCGTCGGCGGCTTCTTCTTTGCTTTTCGTGTAAACGAGGTCGTAACAGTTGTGAAAGCCGTAATACTTGACGAAATATTTCTTTTTCATTTGTTTTTACCTCAGCTTTTCGTTCTTGACACCCCATAACATTCTGTGGTAACATAACTGTGGGCAATGAATCGTTCTACCGTTTCCCTACTTGAGGGATTGATACGCTCACCTCAGCCTTTCATTGATATAGAAGCTCGTGCCTTTCTTGTAGCACTTCTTGCAAGTCATGCAACGGATGCCAGCGCACTCCGTCACATTGTCTCCTTTGAATCTCAGATCGTATTCTTTACGATCCCAGACGGTAAACACATGATCGACGTACTCTTTCGCCCACTCAGGAACTTCCGCAATTTCATTGAGTTCCGGCGAGGACAGGACGAACGTGCAGTTCTTGGGCTTGCCGTCCAGATGGAAGGCCGCGACCCAAATGCCGAGGTTCTTCGACCAGATTCCCCAGCTAACATCATAGTTTGCGTTCATGATGCGGATGTAGTTGCGGGCTTGCATGACCGTTGCAACATCTCCGAAGCTTTCGATGCGGCCCAGGATGGAAGTAACGACCACACTTGCCGCTTCATCACGGGAGAAAAGGTGATCATTGAGTTCTTCGTAATTCTTTTCAAGGCACACAGCCAGGGTTTTGCGATATCCCAGCAGCTTTTCTGCGAAGCACTTCTCGCACACACTGCCGGGGCATTTGCTCCGCTTCTTACAGATGGGGTTGAGCCAGACGGAAGAAGAGATGCTCTGGATGCCTTCCATTTTTGTGCCGTCATTGTGCTTTGTGATGTGAATCATGTATTCACCGTCTTTCTTTATTCATTTTTCAAGGTGCGCACGAACATTAGTTCGCATTGAGGGGCAAAAAATATATGCCCTTTCGTTTAGCGGGGTCTGACCTCCTCTCTCAGCCGCTCCTGTTCAGTGTAGTGGGACTTGACGAGGTTCGCGCCAGCATTAAAAGCGATTCCTGCGACAACGAGGACAAACACACAGGAACCAAAGACCAAACCAACAACACCAACTGTAGTCCAAGTCATTTCTCAACCCTCCACAATGTTATCATAGGCATCCTCAAGCCAGAAGTGCGTATGGTTCACACAGTTCACAAAAACTTGCTCAGGGTATCTCGTATCAAGGCGATAGATGTGAAGTTCTCCGCCGACTTCTTTCATCTTTTTGATGATTGCCAGAATCTCCGGCCATGTTTTGATAAGGTTGGATACCTGATTAGTGGCGAGGTTCCGCCATTGCACAAGATATTGTTTCATTCCTTAACCTCCTCCCATCCATAGCTTTCTAAATGTGACGGATAGAACCGCGTGTTGTGCGCCCAGTCGATGTAAGAGCGCCGCCCTCTGTACTTGCAGACGGTCACAATCCATTCGCCGGGTCGGTGGTAATTCTTGAGCCGGATTTTTGCGCCCAGGGGAAGCTTTTTGACTTCCGCATTCCTTTGCGCGGCCCGTTTCGCTTCGCATTTTTCGCGCCATTCACGAGCGCTGTCATTGTATGGGGCGGTCAGCTTGTCCAGCAGATGCTTCGGAGCGTCGTAATAGTACGGCCCCATATCTTCGCTCATGGATTTGACCATAAAAAAGCCTTTGGGATCCCAACAAGTCAGGCAAACCTCTGCGTACACCTCACTTTCACCCGTTTCCTTGTTCGTACGGCGAGTTGCAAGATAAACTGTCGTGCCTTTGATGGCGGAATCAATTACCTCCCACTTGAATTTCTCGTTTTCGCAGTTTTTTTCTTCATCTTCAATCACAGCGGCAATCCTTTCCTTGCCGTAAGGACAACAATATCGTGCTTTTCCCCACCATCCCATGGTCACACGCTCCTTTTCTGCATTGCTTGCTCAACCGAGCTCCAGATACAAATTGCATTCATGAAGTCAATCCTCTTGAGAATGTTGGGGCCGACGTGGTACACGAAACAGATTGGATGCCCAGCTTTCTTGTGGATTGCTTTGCCTTTCGGAAACTTCACGCTCACACAATCACCTCCTTTCCGTTATCGTCACGGGTAAACGTTATGTGTCCTGTAATATCCACAACTTCACCGCCTTCCACGATGAATCCGTCTGGATACCAGTCCGCATCGTATTTGTAGAGCACAGTCAGACGTGCTTCCGGGTACAGTTTCGAGAACTTCTCAAGGGCTTCGCGGATACGGCTTACTGCCCCATAGCTTTCGGTTGTCCCAGCGCCAAAGTCATAACACCCACTCTCGAAATTAACCTCGCCCGTATCGAGGTCAAATTCGTCGAACGCAATCAACGCTTCGATTTGCTTTGAGGAAAGGAATGAATCATCTGCGTTCTTTCCGTTAAAATTCCATTCGTAGACGCTTGCCATATTTATTCCCCCTTAATTCAGCGCCGGAATACTTCCTTCATCGACCGTTACCCATTCAACGTCCATGGGTTCAACTTCCAAATCGAGATCAGCGTTTTTCTCCAATTCCTCCAAAGGGATGTATTCTAACTCCTTTCTTGCAGTCATTTTTATCAAGTCGTTATCTGCACCATCGGGAACTTCTACATAGAGCCTGTAGTACCGTTTGACACACGCTTCAACCGCGACCATCATTTGTGATTCTCCCTCCATTCCTGAATGAAGATGTTGTAGACCTTTTCGAGCGTTTCGTATTCGTGATGGGTGAGCTGTCCACCCTTGTAGGAATCAACGATTTCCCCTTCGCCGAGATTCTGCAAGCGGATTCCGTCGTGCAAATTGCTGGCGTTCAGCAACTGTAACAAGTACATCTTAAACATAGGCATATACTCTTCTTCCTTTCATATCGTGGCTTGCATCCCTGTATTCATCTGCAATGATTACCTTTGTTGCGAGGGGCGCGGCTCTCTTTGCGATCTTCGCAACTTCCGTTTCTGTCCGTCCTCCCTTCATGAGATAGATTGTGTCCGCCATATAACAAGGGTCGCGGCTTGCGTTGCCCTCGTTGCCGATGATGATGGTTTCGGGGCCGAAATAGTGCTTTGCAGAGGGGAGATTGTCGTAATTCAGTACCACTTTGCTGACCATTTCTGCATCAACTCCTTCCTATTTAATATAGGAACATCCAGGCCCGATTTTTAACACAACCTTTCCATTTCGTAGTTTTCGATAGATTCGAGTGCGCCGTTGATTGTGTCGATCTCCTCAACATACCTCCTTTCATCTGCGGGGTAGTAGGGCGTTCCGTTCTGGACGCGGACAAGCATATCTTTCGCCGTGTCCTTCCGCTGATTGAGTGCCTTTATGCACTCATTCATTTCGTCCAGGGTGAAGTGTACAATATATCTTTTCATAATTAGAGCCCCCTTTTTTACATGAGCGCCGTAGGCTGAAGGGTTTGCAAGTCAAGCGCCGGACAGTCAACCTTAACCTTCGCGGCCTGCTCGATTGCGTGTTTTTCAGTGAGAAGTTCCACTTGCAGACGGTTGAGTTCCGCTTTCATCTTGTTGTGCGCTTCGACGCGCTTGTTATATTCGCGGATAGGCTTGTTGGTCACGTACTGTTTCCGCGCAGCGTTTTTCTGGGAGCGGATTTTTGCGGCCATTGTTCTGTTCTGGCGTGTGAGTTCGGGATCTTGCGAGCCGATATTGCGGATTACCGTACGCAGGTCACGCCCAATCTTTTTAGCGATTTCTTTGTTGGAATACCCTTGGCCTCGCAATTCCAACATTCTGGCAATTTCCTCTTCGCGGGTCTTAAAGTTGCCGTTGGAATAATTCATGGAGCGTCCATGGTATTTTTTGCCGAAAACATGTACCTGCTCTTTTCGGTGGGCTTTGCCACATTCGGGACACAATGTTTGGTTCCAACTCCTTTTCTCGAAAGTCTTTCCGCAGGAGCATGTAACTTGCGGATACGCTCTCCGCCCTCCATACCCCATTTCCTCAGCGGTCTTACGAACCAGAATTGCGGTAGGGGTCTGCATGTCTTCGTGGGTTTTGCAGAGGTAGAAAGAAACACAACCTTTGGTTTTTCCGAGTTTCGCGGCAACATCATTCATGGTCACAGGGCGATTCATAGTGATTTCAGACATTTTCATTTCCTCCTCAATTGTTTTCGTGATTCGTGTGTGTGTTCCGCATAAGAGAAGAGAGGGCTTCGCGTTGCCCTCCCTTCCCGTAACCTCCTTCCGTTGTTTTTCAAAAAACAGCATTACATAATTACTTATCGCTACCCTCCTTGATGTTCAGAATAAGCTTCACGGCTTTCTCAGCTTTGCCCGCCGCACCCACGACCATCTTGCTGTCATTCTTGAGCACGGTCAGCCAGTTCTGGATGTAAGCCGCCGTGTTGCGCTGGATTTTTGAAGTGTCAATGCCGAAGTGATTGCACAGGACAGCGCTTGTAATTTCCGCGACGAGTTCTTCCGCGCTGTATTCTTCGTCGCCGAAGCACCCGCCCATCTTGCGGTTGCAACGTTTCTCTGTCCCTGTGCTGTGCCCCAACTCATGAAACAGGGTTGCATAATAGCTTTCGGGGTTCTTGAATTGCCACGGATGGGGGAGGATAATTTCGTCACTCGCGGGGCGGTAAAAGCTGCGCCCCTGTTCGTAATTTCGGATAGTCAGCCCTCCTGCACGGGAAACATAGTCCGCAACGGCCTTGTCAATTTCTGCGATGGGCGCGTTTTCCGCAACGTGTCCCTGAGAAAACACGTATTTGGGTTTGATGTTTTCCGTATCTTCGAGATGGAACACGCTGTAATACTTGAGGAACGGTATGTTGTTCATGACAGGCTGGCCGTCCTTCATCTTCACGTTGCCGTCCTTATCCTTCACTTCCTTATGCATCATGCTCCAGAAGAAAATGGGGGAGGATTTCGCGCCCTTCTTGACGGTTCCTTTCTCGGCGGTTACTTGCTTGAAGGTCGCATATTCGCCGGGCATTCCGATGCACATCTGATTCAGGATAGAATAGATGCGCCCGTCATTGTGGCTCCGCGCCACATTGGTTCCGCTCGTGTTCACCCAGGGCTTTTCCCAAGGGATGATGCCGGATTCCAGTTCCTTAATGATTCTGTCAGTGATGATTTCGTACACGTTCATTTTGTCGCTCCTCCTTTAATTTCATAGGGGTGGTTATATTTCCACCCCTTTGTGTAATATTCGCGGGCAGTACACTCCGCCCACGTTCCCGGATAAGTTTTGCGGCCATTTTCTCCATCGACAACCCACTCAAGGCCGCCGTAATTGTGGGTGTTTCCGTTGAGGTGAATGTCGTAAATTGTGCAGTCGCGGGGCATGTCCTTACCCCCTCCCTCCTTGGATGACTGCGGCAAGCATTGAAGTATAGAGGTCAGCAAAAGTGAAGCCAGCAATGCGTACCTCCGTGATGGTCAGGCCGATTTCGATGATAGCCACGTCCTTATCCGCAATGATTTCCCGCACATCGGGATTCATCATTTGCAGAGTGTTGACAAGAGATTCCGCAATTGTTTCCACAGGGCAGAGTTCTTCCATTTCCTGAGCGGTCGCGTCGAACATTTTCTGCTCGGCGTCAAGGTTCCTTTTGTGGGCGATGGGACGGGTGTTGATGGTGGTGATGCTCATTTTTCGTATCCTCCTCAATTATTGTTCTTTGATGATGGTTTTCCGCAGATTGTGCAACTCCACATGCACTTTTCCGCTACAGAAGTAAAAGCAACCCTTGCTGTCTTGCCGCACAAGTGATTCCTCAATGTTTGTGCGGATGCCGTTTATTACACGGCGATGACGTACCATTTGGTCGCCACGGCGCTGGAAGAATCCCAGCACTTCCACATAAGGCCGTTCGCAAATCCACGCGGCCACATACTTGGGTGTGTTCATACGTACCTCCCAGCTTTCTGCTCGGCGGACATTGCCAGCCATTTCTTTTCCGGGATGTACACAAAGCGCTCTTTTTTCGTGTCGTACACTTGGATGCAGACCTTTCCGCCCCGCGCCACAACCCACGTTTCATCTGGCATGTTTATCCCTCCTTTCCTCTGCGTTTAGTATTACTAAACATCAGGGTAAAAATAAAGCTTCACAACGTCTTTCGCAACTTCAAAGATTACGATACCGATGATAATAAGTTCCAGCATTTCTGCATCATCCTTCGTATTATCGAATCACCATGTAGCTGATGATTTTCTGTACACGCTCGACCACGAGCAAGGTGTAATAGAGTTCCGCGAAGTCGCGAGCATAGCGCTCGATTGTTTTCTTTGCGCCACTCTCCAATATCACAGTGCAAGAGCAAAGCTGCTCCTTCATGCGCTGTTCCGCCATACATTTAGACAAGGCACGTTCAGTCTTTTCACACATCGTTCTTTCCTCCTTACCTTCCTTCGGGGTTCCAATATCTGTAGTCCCAAATCTCGTCATCATACATCCATCCGCCCACGCCCGTATCCGCGAACGTCAGCAAGCATCCGTCGCCAATTTCCCAATCTTCCGTGGTTTCCCCATTGACGAATTCCCAAAGTTCGCCATCGGGAGTTTCCACGACAACAATGCCCTCATTGAATTTCAGCCTACACACAACGCCCACCCTCGTATAAATTCGGGGCGCGGAAGGGATATTTGCGCGGGGATAGTCCCGCATTATGGTTTGGGCGCGGGACTCCTCAATTTCCGCATTGATATTGTGCGGGGCAAGCTTCGCGCTTTTTGCGGCAAGCAACATTACAGCCGCAATGAATCCAATGATGAAGTTCCGCATGTCAATTCCTCCAATCCGTCATTTCCATGATGTTGTGGTTGGTTTCCCACAACATCCAGAAAGCGTCAGACGTCAGCTTCATGCCGTTGTGCGCAATGATACAGCACTCGCCATTCGTGAAGTTCGCGGGAAGTCCGCGATACTTATAAGTTGTGTACATTTCTCATTCCTCCATTTCTGCAATATCTTCTACTTCTTCGAGGTAGTCCACGATGTTCATAAAGAAGTCGCCATTGGGATTGCTCCACTTATAGAACACCATATAGGCGGTTTCCTGTTTGACGCCATCAATCCAGGTGTCAATGTAGTCGTCCGGGCCCATGCCCCATTCAAAGTACCAACGGTACTTCTTGCCGTCGATTTCCGCGATGGCTTCGATGGTTCCTTCTGATCCCATATCCCAGGACTGTTTGAAGCCATGGTAGATATGGATATATCGGAAGAAGTTCCCGTCAGGTTCCACGAATACGGGATTTCCTTCTGGACGTGATTTTGCCTTCACCATGTAGCAACCATCTTCGTTGCTATCTTTCAGGAACGCTTCTTCGCATTCCTTATTCACAATGTAGTAATTTGCCGTATAGTTTGCGTCCTCGTAGATAATATATTCTGCCATGATTCTTTCCTCTTTCTCCCGCTTTGCGGGTTTTTTTGCATATTAAAAGACGTGCCTTTCTTTTTCTGACACGTCTTTTTGAGGGGGGGTGGGTGTGTTATTCTTTGATTTGCCCAATCCTTTTCAAGATTGTTATTGCATCATCTCCGTCTGTTTCTTCTGTTAGGTATCCGTCTTTGCGCAATTGCACAACAAGTGCTTGTTGCGCGTATGTTGCTGGAGCAATTTCCAAATCCTCCTTCATGCGCTCCAGCGCTTCGGGGATGGGGGAGTCTTTGCGAATATTCAAAGCAAGAACGTCATATCTTTTTTTTCGCCATTCGCTTCTCGCTTTATTCGCATCGTCTTTATTTTTGTACGGCAATTTTTTCACATCCTTCTTGCAAATTTCCCGAATATATGATACCATATTTCCGGGATTTCTGCAATCAGGATTGAGAAGAAGGAGGGATGCGCTCCAATTCCCACATATCATTTTCGCGGTCATTCAACGCCCAACGAAACCAGCCGATGTTTTCTGCATCAACGGTCTGCACTTCTGCGGATTCTTCCGGGTCAGCATAACAGCGAACACGGAATTTGTCTCCAAGTTCTACGCAAACTTCCTCAACATCTCGCGGACCTCCGCATTTCTGATCATTGAGGAAGTCCGCCCATTCCCGATAAGGGCCATCAACGTACATTCTGCTCACCATCCTTTATAGTTGTGTTTATAAGTGTCACCATCTTCCGCGCATTCCAGAACCTCGGCAAAGGAGCGCTCGATATTTCCGAAATTCTGCGATTGCCACCGATATCGTCCCAAGTCTTCCGTGCAATCATACATCGTCTGACGATCGTAAATTTCCGCAACAATTTTGTCCTTATCATCGACAATCGTAATTTTCCTGTATTGACGATAGCATTCGTTCATAGCTTTTTCCGCATCTTCGCCACGGAACCATTTATCACCAACAAGAATAATGTCAAATTTTCGCAGATATTTTGCGCAGTCTTTTTCATCATCTGGGAGGAAAATTCCGGGATCATCGCAGTCGATACACCAGTCAATCCATTCTCCTTGTTCCTCGTAGACTTTTGCGCTAATTGTGATCACAGATTTCGTGGGTGTGGGTTCCGGCAACGGTTCGCGCTTTCCGCACAGAAAAGTCTTGTATACGGTATCTGGATTTTCCGGCATTGTTCCTTTTTCCTCCTCTTTGTAGCCCCACATGCATTCTTCGTCGCTGTAGGATTCGGAAACATATTCCATTCCCGCAAACCCGTTCTTCGAGAGTTCTTCTTTAACGAACCCCACATGTTTCTCAGGAATGAAGTTTACTGCGACAAGCTGTGCATCCTCATCGTCCCGCACAACTTCGAGCTGCCCCGCATACTCCCCGTCATGAAGAATCCTGCGATAGCAATGGTTTTGCTGATAAGCATACCCCGCCTTGACAGCACTCGCGCCTTGAAAATAGATCACCCAGTAACGCTTTTCCATGTTTTTCTCCTGCCGCTTTTAGCATACGGCACGCTTACTTCCCGCCCTTCTTCATGCAGAACAGGCTGGGCACAAAAAGCCCTCATAAAGAGGGCTTGCACCGTGTTTCAAAGGTACACAGTTAAAACCTGGGCGGCGTTATATTTCAACTCCGACGCCGCGCGTACACATCCCGTCTACGCCACACTTACGGAAACTAAGACAATCATAACAGCATCAATCCTTCTTTCATTGTATACTTCATGAGAACGGCATGAGCAACCGGGAGGATCATATTATAAGGCCGTGATCCCGCGAACACATCCTGTGGTCGCCACACTTGCGGCGCTAAATGTTTTTTGTGTCGTTTACCTACACCCGCACTCTATTCACAAGCCTAACTCTTGTGAACAAATACAAGCGGATTCGGAGGGCCATGGTCATTTTGATCATATGCAATCAAGTGCATACCATAACGTGCTACGATAGTATTCATCTGGCAACTCGAAAAGGACAATTCTAATCCTTCGCCCGTGTTCAAACGCTTTGACTTGCTCCACAGTCGGCTTTTCCTATTCTCACGCCATGTTTGAAAGCATACGCACAGCTACGCCTAACTACGTAACTCAATCCATCATGATACATCACACTTCTACAACCGTGATATGGATGGAAGGCTGTTCTCTGTGCATTGTACGCCACAACTCGGTCACATACGGAAACATACCATTTCACGCGCAGAAGTCGGAATTTGTTATGCAGGACTTTTCTTGCGACCGCGCCTGTTTTTCGGTCATTCCGTGCCGTGATAGTCTTTGCCCCGTACAGATTGCATGGCTATAGTTATTCCCCGTTGCCTTGCCCTATACAAATATGAAAGCTGTCAAGATACACTTGCGCGAACGTTCACGCGGTGGGGGGAGGATACCAAAGCAGGATTATTGATCGTTTCCCTTGTCACGCCGTAACCCGTGATTATGACAATTTGTCAACAACGCCCTTCAATGGGAAACACTTTGCAATCCGTGCCCTATACAAAACACATTGTCACGCCGTAACCCGTGATAGCGACAAATTGTCGCAACGCCCTTCAATGTGCTTTGGAAGGGGCGCGGGCCCCTTTCAATGTGTCAAGCCGCCTTGATTCCCATGAGCGCGGCAGTCCCTTCAATCAGTGCAGTATTGTCTTTCTTCCAATCAGCAGGGGCGGGAAAGGTAAATTCCTTGTCAAGGTTGGAAGGAACGGCGTCAAAGTCAGCTTTGGCGGCAATTTTCGCGGCACTATACAAGCTGGCCGCCAGCTTGTCATAAGGCGTCAAAGGGGCTTTGGGGGCGCGTTCGGCGGGGGCAGCCTTCTCTTTAAGGTAGTCCTTTTCCGTGAACGTGCAAACGGACTCTTTGCAATCGGCGGCACGTTCTACAGCGTTCACGCCAAACAAGCGCTTGATGCTACCTTCCTTCCGGACATTCCAAACAATGCGCCGATTCCCCTCTTTGGCCGTTCCTTTGGGCGTGAAGGTAATAGCGGCGGCAATGAGAGCGGCGGCGGGAACGGGGGCAACGGTCACAACCTCCCCGCCCTTCTTTCCACTCAAAGCGGCGGCAAGGGCGGCAGATTTGGCGGCAATATCGGCGGCGGCGGCATTCAATGCGGCGGCGGCATTTTCGCCGTCAAATTCGGAAACATGAGCAAACCAGTAGGCGGCGGCAATAGGGGCGGCGGCAATCAAAGCATTGCGCAATTCGGCGGCGGCAAAGCGGCGTTCGGCGGCACGATTCAAGCGGCGTTCATTCATAGCGATACCTTCCTTTCCTTCTGTCACAATAGCGGGGGCGTTCACGGGGGCGGGGGTAGTGGTAGCGGCGCTGGCGTTCATGCTGTTATTCATGGTGTAACCTTCCTTCCTTCCCATCAAGGGAAACTGTTTTGTGTTCGGGTTATCATGTGATAACCTTCACCATCATCATATCATAGCCTGTCAAGCTGCTAAAAATCCCTTTAAAAAGTGTAATAGTAGAAACTCATTCCAAAGTGCCATTTGTAACAGTATTGAAATTGAATTGTAACATGATTGTAACATATAATTGATTATTCTGTAACAATAATTAATGGAATTGTAACACAAATTGCAAACAAGTGTTCGCATATGAACGGGAACATAATGCGAACATAATACCCCCAGGGGGTATATGAAAAGGCATGGTGTACGTCTGTCTACTTGAGTGGTGTACAGTTGTCTACTGAATGAGCGTACATCTGTCTACCAGGGCAAACGATGAATCAGCCAGGCGAAAAAAGAGGGAAAAACCTACTAAAAAGATAGGCGAATAAGAGATAAACAAACAACTAAACAAAATAAATAAGTTAAGTAGATGATAACCAATCTGTTAAGTAGGTAAAACGAAAGCTGACACTGTGTCAGTATTGACGGCAGGGATCCAATCTGGAATTGAATTTTAGATAACACGAAAAACAACTACAGGAAACACGGCTTTTTTGTTTGGGTGTAAAATACAGATGTTTTAACCCCAAACGCCTGCCCTTTTACGTTTCGGGCCGGAAAAAGACGCGACCGACCCCAACTGCTGTAATATTTCCACACCCCATCAGTTTTAACCTATCCCTCTCCGCCCCTCTGTTTATTCACGCCCTTCTTCTCGCCGCGCTTTATTTCCCCGCGCCACCCCTCGCGCCGACCTCAAAAACCCCCACACTTTGTCCCGAAATCCCCACAAAATACTTGGGGATTCTTTTTTATTTCATGAAAATTATTTTCAAAAACTTTGTTAAAACGCGGACAAAAATGTTCCCATTATATATGAGTGGGCGATGATATTCCTCGCGCCGCCCTCTCATATGTGTGCTGTTTTGACGGTGGGGAGCCTCGCGGGCTTTACTCTCCATAAATTTCTCCCGCGAGGTCATCCTCAACGTGAACGAAGTGAACGCCGCCCTTGTTGCTTTGCTTTGTTCAAACTCTCGGTGTATATATTATAATAACTAATATATGTTATAATCTTCCCTTATAAAGCGGATTGTTTGAAAGCTCTTCGCGGCTTGCTCTCTGTTTGGAATTTGAGTCGCGGCTATTCTATTTATAATAACATATATATATTATAATCTTCCCTTATAAAGCGGATTGTTTTGAAGGAGGCATCTCTCGTGTCCGACTTTTCTCTCCACGAAATCTCTGTCCAAATGCTCAACTTATACGTCTCCAACTTTGACAAAGCCGTCATAGGGGACAGGGGCGCTTACGTTACGACGGAAAACATCCACATCACGTCTGCGCTCTTGGAGAAGCATTTGAACCATGACTACTCTGTCAGCGTCTTCGCCAATGAGAAGTCTTCTCGCTTTGTTTGCTTCGACATCGACACCGAGGACACGGACGATGTGTATGTGCTCATAGGGGCGCTCGCGAACCATGGCTTCCCCGAAGATAAAATCTATGTTTCCTCGTCGGGGTGCAAGGGCTTTCATGTTGAGATGTTCTTTGATGACTTAGTGTCAACGAAGCTGCTCATGCGCTTGTATAACTACATCTGCGCGGTCTGTGACTTCGACCCCAAGAAGATAGAGTTCCGCCCTACATACACCCAGGCCATTAAGCTCCCCCTCGGAGCCCACCCCCGCACAGAAAACATTTGCTGGTATCTCGATACGGAGAACGGCCTCAAGCCCATCACCTCCCGCGACTATGTTATGTCAATCAAACAAATCTCCCGCGACGAGTTCGACAAAATTCTTTTTGAGAACATCCCCGAAGTGAGGACGTGGAGCGAGGTCGCGCCAGTCCCCTCTCTTAAAAAATCTCAAAAGGCTGAGGGCTTGGCCGAGATTAAGGGCGACCAGTACCCTATGCTCACCGCGAAACATACAAGGCACGCGACCATGATGTCCATTGCCATTTATGAGCGGAAGAAGGGAACGCCAGCCGCCGCTATCAAAGATATCTTGTGCAAGTGGGCGGACGAGCAAAACCCCGACTTCATGGAGACAAAGGGGCGGGAAGTATACAATGACGCGGCCAACATTGCGAATTGGGTGTGGGGCGAGGATTTCAAAGTGCCCCATGAAATTGCGGGCGTGTGCAGGGCAGACTTTGAAACTGTGGTCGCGCAGACTCTTTCGACGGACAAGCGCATCGCGTATTTGTTCTTGTGCGCGACGAAGAAGTGGGGCAAAGGGCAATACTCTCTCGACAGGCTCGCGAAGGTGGTCGGGTGCGGGCGAAGCACAGCCAACCAGTCCCTCAATAGGCTTGTGAACGCGGGGGTGCTCGCGAAGAAGCGCGGGAACAGAATCTTTGAACTGAACGCAAAGTCTTTTGTTTATGAGCCCAACATTTACACATTTATCTCTCACTCCCCTCAAGAGGGCGACGAAATCATTGATGTTGACTTGTCCGCAGCGCAAGCCCCGGACAGTTCTACATATAACGAGCTTTATTTGCGGGCGGTCGCGGCCAACGTTGGAGAGGAGCGGTGGCGCGAATTGTTCACAAAAAAAGAGCGTGACGCTTTGTACGACTATGTTTGAAAGAAGGAATTAAGGAATGAAGGAAGATACTTGGGAAACTTTGGGCGAGGCTATCGCGAAGGCGCTCAACAAGGCCATCAGCGAGATCGCCGCAGAACTTGACATTGAAGAGGGCGAAGACACAACTTCCACAGAAAAGGGTGAAAAATGTGAAAAGTGTGCTGCGCAGGAAGAAAAGTGTAAGCCCTCCCATGAAGTAGTCCGCCAAATCACAGTTACTTACTATGACGGCGAAGAAGAAGACTGTGCCGTCATTTACCCCGAAGAAGGGGCGCGAGCGGGCGCGAATGCAACTTACGCTTTGTGCTATGCGATTGGCGAAGTGATGGCGCGGGAAGCTCTCGTGGACAAAGACAAAGCTGCGCAGGCTATCCTCCGGGCTGTCATGCGGTTCGGCGCAAAGGAGGCTGGGCTGGTATGAGTTTTTATGAAGATATCAGCGCGGCCAAGAGAGAGTACAGCGCGGCGGTGGCTCGGCGGGGTGGCGTGAACCAGGCCAAGACTCGGCTTATGAACACACTGTTCAATTATGCGGACGAAGTGCTTGCGCAGCATGAAGAGCTTGAGACGTTGAAAGCTGAAGTCGCGGCGCTCAAAGAAGAAAATGAAATGCTTACAACGACGGTCGCTGACTTGGACAAAGAGCTCGCGGCGGCTAAGAGTGCAAAGCCCGCAAAGGGCGCGAAGAAGGAGGGTTGATGGCCTTATGAAGAATGGCGGAAGCGAATGGGCGTATGTGCCCCTGTCCGACGCACATGTTGTGTCCAAGCTCATTCAGCGGCGTGCTTGGTAGGATGCAAGCTACTACCCTCTTCTCGAAGAGTCATCTAATCCCACTTTGTCCAACGGTGTGTTCCCTTTTGACGAGCCCGTTCTTACGACCTACATGGACTTGGACGCGCTCATCGCCGCCACTCCTCTCTCAAAATCTGAGAGGCATATTGTGGGCTGGCTGATGAAGGGACACAATGCGGATGACATAGCTGAGAAGATGGGAACGGCGCGGCAGACAGTGAACGTGCTGTTCAAGAGGGCAGTAGAAAAAATATGCAACAAAGACGGAGACGAGTGGCGCGAAGTGTACGCTTAAAATGCTTTTTGTCTTCGGTTTGAAAAAACTCGGTGTACTATATTATAAGGAGGGGTCTTTTTATTCGGCATTATGACTATGTCCTTTGCCCCGATGGCCGTAAGCGTAAAGTGTGCGACTATCAAGACATAGAGAAACTCTTGGAGGAATGGGGCGCGTATTGTGAGAGTAATTGGCTCACCCCGAACAAAAACATTTTCGATCCAGAAAGTAAGATCAAATTTATGTTGGACGGGATCGGTAACATTCTGCTTCGTAACCACATGGACGGGATTCTGACGGAATACCAGAAAATGAAGACAGGTAAGTACGAGATTCCGCTGAGTGCATGTAGTTCGTTGCTTGATGACGAGGTTTACTCTAAAAGGCCGAAGGTGGACAACGGCGAGGAAGAAGCGTGGCTGAAGGCTCGAATGGAAGAATTGTCGCAAAAGTTTGATGAAGCTGAAGCGTCAAGGAACGTCCATAAGCCCCCAAAGAAGCCGCCCAAAGTATTCGCGCCTACACGCCGCCAGAAGATAGAGAAAGCCCGCGCCGCAGACAACATTGTGAAATTTGAGTTTGTCCGCGTAGACACAGAGAACAACTTTTTCTTTGACGGAAAAGAGTACCACATCCCAGAAAGCGTGAAAGCTTATCAGAGCAAGATAACGAGGAGCGGCGAAGAAGCCTACGACATGGACAAAGTGTTGTGCGGAAAAACAAGCGGCGGCGAAGTTGTTTTCTATGACATGAACATTGAAAAAATAAATTTGGATGAAGGTTAATTCAGCCTCGAAAATGTTCCCATTATATGTGTAAGGAGTTGAGCTTGAAGTGCTGAGAAAAATTGCCTGGGCTCTTATTATCGGCATGGCTCTGCTGATTACGTTCTTCTCGTTGATTCCGTCTACGGCGAATGCTGAAGTGCTGGCGGCTCCGAGCATTGAGGTTGCGAGCTTGTACAGGCTGGAGTCCGACACAATGCGGATATCCGATGCGCCCAACAACCTCGTGCTGTTTGACATGCTGCGGATTGATGTTGACCCGTCGCAGGGCAAGGCGCTCGAAGGTGATTTGTATTTGCCTGTCGTGCCTGAGAACCTTGAAGATATTATCTTGTTCGACGGATATCATGTCGCGCATTTCGATTTTACAAGGGTCAGCGAGAATTGCGTCCATATCTTTATGGACCCCGCCGAAGTTGCTGACTTTGACGGAACGGTTGCCCTGTTCTTGTTTGTGACGGGGTACGAAATCTGATTAAGACATAAGACGGCTACAGCAACATTCTATGATGAATAACAATTTGTGGATTTGTACAATGTGCGTTTTCGCTGTGGGGTTGGTTGTGCGTTTTCCTCTTTCATTCTCTCTTTTCGCCGTCTTGCTTTTTTATCCTTGGGTAGTTGATGCAATGGTTGAGACATCCTGCCTCTAACGCAGTATGTAAGAGCGTAAAAACTCTTGCCGCTCTCGGTTCGACTCCGAGACTGCCCACTAATCTTCGACGGACACAGCAATCTATGAAAATATTCTTTGTGCATGAGTGAAAGAAAACCTCCGTCGAGTTACACACCTATATAAGACGCATGCAGCAATCATTAAGCATTTGACTGTTAATCAAAAGAGCTAAATCGGCGTCTTGCATACTTTGTTTTGAGTTTAGGAAGTGAAGGAATGGCTGGACGCCAATTAGATGACCTCACCCAAGAAGAAAAAGCCAAGCTTGTCAATAAAGTTCTCGACCGAAAGAACGGCATCATCACTGATGACTGGGGCGAGATTGCTCGCGAGTTTGGGCTTTCGATTAACTCCAATACGCTGCGAAAAGCGGCGACGGGGGTTAGGCTTGTGGACGAGGCGGGGCTCTTGAATGAGTGCGGTGATTTGTCTGGCGGCTACGTCGAGAGACAGAAGCTCCGCGACTTAACCCGCAAAGTCAATGAAATGTACAGGACGGAATCGAGGAGTGAGCTGCTCCGCGAAACTGTTTTTGAAGCCGCGAGAAAGTTGCCTCAATACAGTGCGCCTGTTATGATGGACAGGCCGTACTGCAAAGCGGATGACAAGTGCTTGGTTGTGGCGGCGGGTGACTTCCATTATGGCGCGGATATCCATGTGCGAGGGCTGATGGGCGAAGTAATTAACGACTACGACCATGAAGTTTTTGAAGAGCGCATGTGGAAACTCCGCGATGAGATAGTTGCGATCCTTGCGAAGGAACATTTGAATTATCTTCATATTTGCCTTGTGGGCGATTTGCTTGACGGCATCCTACGCCAGTCTCAGTTGATGCGGCTGGAATACGGCCTTGTCGAGAGCACGATGAAGCTGGGCGAGTTCTTGGCGAGCTGGCTGACTTCGCTTTCTGTTTTTGCATTTGTCGATGTGCATGCCGTGATGGGCAACCACAGCGAAATCCGCCCTTTGAAGAGCAAGAACCGCGAGTTCGAGGAAGAGAACTTAGAGAAAATCATCATGTGGTTTTTGAAGGCGCGGCTTGAGGATAACGCGAATATTTATGTCGATGAAGACTGCGCCATGCAAAAATTTATTGACATTAAGGGCTACAAGTTCCTCCTCCTCCATGGGGACGGGGACAAGAACATTTCCTCTATCGCCCAAGAAGCAGTCAACATGTACGCCAAGCCCATTGACTTTTTTATTTGCGGACATACGCACAGCGAACGAGAGTATCCAATGGGCGTGACAGACGGAGGCAGTTCCGTCATCGTGCGTGTTCCTTCTTTGTGCGGCATTGACAAATATGCGCAAAGTCGAGGGTATAGATCCGAGCCTGGGGCTATTGCGATGGTAATTGAGCGTGGCTATGGGCGGCGGTGTGTGTACCCCATCAGACTATGAGTCGGAGCGGAGACTTAAAACCCGCATCCATTGAAGCTTCGTAGCTACATGCTGCGGAGCTTTTTCTTTTGCAAAAAACGAGAGGAGCTCTGACATATGGCATCACAGACAAAACCAACATCGAAGCTGTGTGTGAAGTGCCAGAGAGTTCTTCCACTGACGGAGTTTTATCCGAACAAGCAATGGGTTGGACAATGGTATAAGGACGCTTGGTGCAAGGAGTGCGCGGACAAACTGTGCACAGACAAAGAATCCTTGATGCAGTATTGCTTTGAAAACAACCGTGGGTGGGAGGATTCATACTGGGATACTGCAATCAAGAAAGCCCAATACATTGTTTCGACGGACCCTATATATGTGAAGCCGCACACATCTGCAAAGCGGCGCGACGCCATTCTTAGCAAAACAGCCGTTCGCCAATTCTTTGGCCTGATGAACTTGAATGCATTTTACAAATTCGAGGACCATATAGGCGGCGACGGCGTTTACATAGATATGGGCCAAATCCAAAAAGAAAAGAAGGACAAACCCGAGACAGAAGAAGTGAAGCGCACTTACAACGCCAAGTGGGGCGGCAACTTCAGTAAGCAGGAAATCGAGAAGCTTGAAGACACGTATGCACAGTACGCGGAGGACTTTGTGTTGGACAATGTAAACATCCGTGACTATGCGAGGAAAGTTGCAAAAGCTTCGCTGAACGCTGACATAGCTGAAGATAGGATGAGGCGGGGCGAAATATCGGCGAGTGAATATAAGGAAGCTCAAAAGATATTCGACGACTTGTCGAAGTCTTCAAACTTTGCGGCGTGCAGACGACAACCTGGGCAGGCTTCGGGACTTGGTTCTTTGGGCGAGATTATCATGAGACTTGAGATTGATAAGCAGCTCAGAGAGAATGGATTTACTTTTCCCGAAGATGATATTGACCGCATCGTGCATGATTTTGAACACACTTACACGGCATGCGGAATCGAGGGGCGGCTATAAAGATGGCCGCTTATTCTATCGAGAAAGCATCCCAAATCCGTGAGATACGAAACACGGAAATGTGGGTGCGCCAAGTGTGGTATTGGCGGACGCACTTGGATGTGTTTATTGAGGAATACTTCAAGGTCAAGCTAAAGGACGTGCAGAAAGTCGAAGCCCGCATGTTTGGCAACTGCGACACAATTTATTTTGTGCAAAGCCGGGGTTTTGGAAAAACTTGGCTAACCGCGCTCTGTTGCTTGGCTATGGGCGTTCTGTATCCGGGCAGTTTGATAGCTGTCGTGTCCGGCACGGCAGAGCAGGCTACGCTGGTTCTAAAAAAGATAGATGACTACTTCGTGAAGAATCCTGATATTCTGCGCGAGATCGACGCAAACAATCACAGTGCCGTACAGCTTTCGAGAGCGAAAGGTATTTGCCGCTTGAAGAACGGAAGCAAGATTGAGTCTTACTCTATGGGCACATTGCGCGGCGCTCGTGCGAAGATAGTCGTGTGCGACGAAGCCCCTGAAATCAAGAAAGGGGATTTGGAAGCGGTTGCCCGCCCTGTGCGCAACACAACCCGTGAAGTATGCATACAGAATGGATTCAAAGACTATCCCTCGAAAATTGTGAGCATCACATCCGCTTGTTTGAAGAGCAACTACTTCTATGAAGCTTTTGTAAATACTTTGAAGAGGCGGATGAAGGGCGAGAAGAACTGCTTTGCGTGTGCTTTGGATTATCGGGCGGCGGTGCGAGTGGGCATTACTCCTCTTGAGTTCTTTGAAGAAGAACGAAAGACAATGCCCGACACAAAGTTCGCAATGGAGTACGGAAGCATCTTCTTGGGCGCGGAAGCCGGGAGTGTGTTCCCGTATGAGCTGACTGAGAAGTGTCGTGTGCTGAACGAAGTGGAGACGGCGATGCCCGCAAAGAGCACGGCTGAGTACGTGATGGGCGTTGACCTGGCAACATCTTCCGCGAAGCACGCAGATAATGCCGTCATCGTTATTCTGAAGCTTGTTGAGACAGAGAGCGGGGCGCTGATAAAGAAGCTCGTCTACATACAGTCTTTTCACGGAAAGAGACTTGACGCTTTGAGCAATGAAGTGCGGCGGCTCCTTGTGAAGTTCCCCAATGTGAGCAAAGTTGTGGTTGACTGCCGGGGGCTGGGCGATGCGTTCCCCGCGTTTATGAGTCAGCCTTGGACAGACCCTGAAACAAATAAAGAGTATCCGCCCCTCGTTCCTGACGAAGGGGTTTCTTTGATTCACAACGCTGTGCCTCTCATTCGGATGGTTATTGCGAACAACACATTTAATCATCAAATGGTGAGCGCGACAACGATTGCGTTTGAAAAGGGCGCGATAGAGCTGCCCGTCAATTCGCGGCACATTCTTGGAAACCACGTCGCTATTGACGATGAGGGCGAAAGTACAAAAAAGCTCACCAAAGAAGAGAAGGCTATCTTCGTTGAGACGGACGCTCTGCAGATAGAGATGGGCAACATCATCGGCAAGCAGACAGCGGCGGGCGGAATTGTGTACGACGTTGCAAAAGCGACACAGCACAAGGATAGATATTCCGCTCTTGGCATGGCGCTTAAATATATAGGCGACCTTGAAGAAGAAAGGAAAAACGCGGTGTACAGCATGATGGATGCTTCCGCGATTGGAATTGTGACAAAGTTTTAATAAGGCATGAAGGGGAGGAGAAACCCATGGAGAGAATTTATCGTTCTGAGTTTCGGCCTTATGAGTACATCCTCAAGGCGAACGAAACCAAAGACGATTTGCCGACCATTGGCATTCCTGCAGGCAGCAGCGCTTACAGGTTGAGCCCTTGGGAGGCTTATTTTTTTGACGGAGAAGCGTGGGCAGTTGCGAAGCCCAGCGACGAGCAAGTTAAGAGTTCCGTGGAGGCGTGGCTTGACGCGCATCCCGAAGCCACCACGACTGTGGAAGACGGAAGCATTTCTAAGGCGAAGTTGGAGACCACGCTGAAGGAAATTCTTGAAAGCATGGAAGCTGCGGCGGCCAGCCAGAGAGTTACTTCTTTGACGGAGACTGCTCTTGTGAGCGGAACTATGATCGAGGCTGTGGGTATTCCTACTTATGTCTCTGATGTTTCTCAATATTCGTCTTATGGAATCACTGAAACTGGGTGGTATGTGTTTGCACGGGTGACATCCAAAGATGGAGCGAGGGTGACGGCTTCCACGACCGTGACGGGCGCGGCTGGGTACATTGCGACGGCTGATAAAACTTACGTTGATGTTGCCGTGCGGTTTGATACAGTTGCACAGTCCGTTCCTGTGGAAATCAATTGGGGCGCGTACACCGATAACTTTGTATTCAAAGCTTCTGACTTGGCTGTTCGGAACCTTGATTACAGGGTAACGTTCTATATTTACGATATCGAACCTTACATCACCTGGACTTATACACTGACCACGGACGCCAACTTTGTTGCCAACAAACAGTATTACACAAAAGATGGTGATACTTATACTTTGGCGACTGTGACCACAGGTGAGGCAGTTCCGGCGGACACGTATTACAATCATTCCAAGCTGCATTTTGAGGGCATGACCCCCAACGTGACTTATAAGTTGGATACGATTGTTGACTGCCCTATTGAAATTGTTTTGCCTGAAGTTGCGGACGATGGGCATGGTGCTTGGTTTGAAATCCAAATGAGATACGATACCACGCGCAGTTGTACGCTGTTGCCTCCTACGGGTGTGAAAATTGGTACTGCCACTACTCAGGCGCAAAGCGGCGGCATCAACACTATCGACTTGCAATATACAATCGCGGGCGAAACAAAAATGTGGACGTTGCTCAATACGCACGCGAACATTCCGACGTAAAGAGGGGGCGGACACAGTATGAACGAATGGGAGCAGGCTACTTACTGGCAGTACGAAAAGCTACAGGAGGATGGGAAAGTCAAAACCATCGGCGGAAACTTCAATGACTTCGACGGAAAGATTACTGGACGTGTTGTCTTTGGGGTGAAAGCGTGGTTCGACGAAAACCCTGACGAATGCATTCGGCTTGGCTGGGTGAAGCATATCAGGCACAACGTTGATAAAATGGGCCTTGAGTATAATAAGCAAACCCAGTATTTGCAGAAGAGCGTGAAAATCATTGATGAATATACCGTTGAGGATGAATACCATGTTCGCGATAAAACCGAGGACATGATGCGTCGTGCGGAAGAATCTGGCGGTGCGGGCGAATGGATTACATACGACAATGGTTCGGTGGTCTGGGAGGTATAAAACATGGATAATCATGAACTGAATACAATGGCCGAAATCATGGCCGAAAAAGATAAGGAACTTGCGAAGGGTTTGCCTCCCATGGATGATGAGACAAAGACCCTTGCTGAAAAAAAGAGAAAAACTTTTGACTTGCCTACCAATGCCGTCAAAGTTGATCCTCTGCGGTAAGGAGGGTGCACGGAAATGTATGACGTGAAACCCGTAACCACAGAACATTCTACTTCCTGTGGTCCTGCGTGCCTCAAGATGCTGCTGGATTACTACGGAAAAGAATCAACGCTTGAGGACTTAATTGCCGAGTGCGGCGTAGGCGTGGCTGGATGTAAAGCCACCGACGTTCTGCGTGTAGGCCGGAAATACGGGCTGGATATGACGAGCTGGCAGATGGATCCTGAAAGTGCTCTGACTGTTGACAGACCTGTGATTCTGTGGTGGCGCTATCAGCACTTCGTTGTATTTTGCGGCTTGAATGATAAAGGCGAACCCGTGATCTGCAACCCGAGCAGCGGGCGTTTTCCTATTTCCAGAGCTACGTTTGACCAGGCTTTTTCTGGCGTCGCTTTGTGCAACGGAACGCCGGAAGATTATGTGCCTCGGTCTGACAAGAACTACGCCAAAGACGAAGTGTTTAAGTATAGCAATGAAACGTATATTGCGCTTCGCCCCATTTCTCATGGAGAACGAATTGCTGAGGGCTGGAACTGCAAGACCTATTCTATTGTTGACGCGATGAACGCGAAGAAGAAGGAGGACAATTAAAATGTATCAGTATTATATCCTTGAGGTTCAGAAGAATAAAGACGGCGAATATTCTCATATCGTACATTACGCTTATGACGCTGATCCTGATATGGCTCGGCGCAAGGCTGAGAGCGCTTATTACAATGTGCTGGCTGCTGCTGCCGTGAGCGATACCGCTATGCATAGTGCTGTGCTTGTCAGTGCCGAAGGATTCCCCGTACTGAATGAGTGCTACATCAACGAGAAGTAAGGTGTTCAAAATTGTAAAAGAAGAAGGCGAGAAGTATGGCCTACGCAGATAAAGCAAGAGTTGGAAATGATGTGCGCGACATACGAGATACGAAAGGCCGTGCTCTGATCGCTCCGATTGAAGACTCGGAAACAGTTTCCAAGGCTTATGCTGTTGGAAACTGTTTTATTCATGACGATGGACTGTACCGTGTGACCGTCGCCATTGCGAAGGATGGCGCAATCAATATCGGCGTGAATTGTGTGAAAACAACTGTGATGGAAGAATTGGCGAGAGGGTGAGGCAAAGCATGGGGCTTCTTGATTTTTTCAGGCGGAACAATAACGCGCCTCCTGTTGCGCCTCCCGAACAACCCTCTCAAACGAAGTATGCCGTGGGAGCCAAGGGCGATGATGTTACGATCACGTTCAATAACCGCAACATCACGTTCACGGGCGACCTTACAGACTTTGACTACAACGCGATTCTTCGGGACAAGCAGACGAACATTTACAAGCTCTTTCAGTTGAGCGACTACTTTGTTGACGCTGACCCTATTTATCGTGGCATCATCAAAGAAGTGTACTCTCCGTTCTCGATGGCGGACAAGTACCGTCTGATTGGCGCGAACGAGAAAGTGAAGCAGAAGTACATTGATTATTACGAACGCATTCACCTTGAAGATGTGATGCGCAGTATCTTTTATCAATACTGGAAATACGGAAATGTCTATATTTATTTGAAGGATGATGGAACACTGGAAACGCTTCCCGTTCATCTTGTGCGCATTTCCAACGTGATGGTCAATGGCGAGCCTGTGATTGAGTTCAACTGCCAATCTATTCTGACGGACTTTGTGCGGCAAGCCGGGTCTATTGAACGGAACTACTTGGAAGACCAAGAGCTGGAGATTAGGTTGAGGGGCTTTCCGAGAGAAGTAGCCGATGGCGTGAAGAACGGCGTGCAATGGGTACAGCTCAATCCCGCAAACACATTTGTATTGCAGGACGTGAAAGAGGACTGGCTCCGCTACGCTATTCCGATGGTGGCGGCTTGTTTGAGGGCTTTCGCGAAGAAGGCGCTGATTTCCAACTGGGAAGACGCGCTGTTGAACTTGGGCGCGAGGTCTTTTGTGCATGTGACCTACGGAGATCCTGCGCACAAGGTACTTCCGACTATCGAAGCATTGAGCGCGGTGCAAAGCTTGTTCCGCCAAGCTATGACGGGGTCGGCTTTGGCCGTGACAAATAACTGGTGTGAAGCGAACGTCGTTCAGCCTAAGACGGACGACGTTTTCGAGTACGATAAATATAAGGCTGTGAACGCGGACATTTTGTCTGCGGGAGGTATCAGCGGTGTGATTGTTTCTGGGCGGGCGGAAGATGGTTCGACCTTTGCGAGCGCTCAAGTCTCTATGCAGACGGCTGCCATCCGAATCAAACAAGCCAAGGATAACTTCTGTGAACTCATGAACAGAGTCAACATGAGACTGAATGGCTCGAACATGTATCTGCCACACAGCGCGAACGAAAACGTACCGCGCTTCACGTTCCCGCCTGTTGACTTGACGGGGAACAAGGCATTCCAAGACGCATGCATGAAGCTTTGGGAGAAAGGCATGCTTTCCAATGAAACGCTGCTTCAGACTTATGGTTATGATATGGGGCAGGAAGTTGAGAGACGGAAGGTTGAGGACGCGAAAGGTATTCCTGATACGCTGACTCCTCCCAAGACAACTTACTCAACGAATGATGGAAGCACGACGAGCGACAATAGCTCGGATGACACTGTGACAGTCGGACGGCCTACGCTGGATGACTCGGAGCGAAACAGTGATCCGTCGAAATCCATTACAGGGCGACAACCCAAAGGGAGCAATCCAGAAGGGTCTGAAGCCCAAGAATAAAACTTAATCAATCCCTTCTCTTGTTGAATGAACCTCCGCAGTTTTGAAAGATTGCGGAGGTTTTTTCAAATACAAATTTGCTCGATGAACAATGTGAATAGTGTCCTCCTACTCTATGAGCGGCGTGAAATCGAGAAAGGATGGTCGGCATGGAGAACAAAGAAAACACGATTGTGCTCTTAGCCGAAGAGGTGGCGATTGACGAGAAACGTAGTAACGACATCTTTTTGTTAATCTCTTTCAAACTTTTCGATAATAGCGGCAATCGAAATGGGGAGGGTGTGACTGCGGCTTTCATTTCTGAGATCATGAATCACAGAGAGAAGTACGCGGCTTTGCCTATCTATGTCGATGTCAAAACGCTTCTTGAGGGACGATACAGCGAATTGGGTCACACCTATGACCCGCAAACTGGACGATTCAACACCGAGCAAGTGGGCGGCCTTGTTGATTTTACAATGAGCGTCAACGATGCGGGTGTTGTTTCTTTGTACGCGGAAGCGAGAATCCCCAAGCGCGAATCCGAAATTTGTGAGAGATTACAAGACTTGTATGTGCGGGGCGGACTTAACGTGTCTTTTGAAGTTAAGTACAATCCCGAAAACACATTTATGAAAGATGGCGTGCGGTTTGTTGATGCTGGCGAGGGCAATACCTTGACTGGCATGTGCATCGTTTCTGTCCCTGCGTACCCCGACGCAAACGCGCTGGATATGGTGGCGGAGGTCGTCAATGCCGAAGAGACAACCGAAACGAACGAGGTGAAAGAAGAAGTGCCTAATGAAGAACTGAACACGACTGTCGCTGAAGCCGAAGTTGAACAGCCCACTGTTGAAACTCAGGCCGAGCAGACTGAAGAAGTGGCTCAGGCTGAAGTGACCGAAGCGGAAGTTGTGCATGAAGAAGTTGAAGTGAAAGAGTCTGTCACCGTTGATCCTTATGACGGTAAGACTTATCACGAAACGAAGACCGAGCATGTTGTGGTCGAGACTGTGGATCCCGCCGAAGCTCCTGTGGCTGAAGCGCCTGTTATTGCTGAAGACGAAATTCAGCCCGACCCCCGCGACGCTCGTATAGCCGAACTCGAAACTGAACTGGCTCGCGTGACTGCTGAACTCAAGGTGTTCCAGGACGCGAAGATGGCCGCCGAACTGCAGGCCAAGCAGGACAAGGCTAAGGCGTTTGCTCAGAAGCAGGGCCTGAACGTTGAGGATGAGGCCGTTGCTCATGCTATTTCCGAAGTGAACTATGAAGCTATCGCTGAACTGGCTATGGTTTCTGAACCCGCACAGGAAACTCCCGCTCCCGCCGCTGTTGAAGTGACGATGGCGAGCTTTGTTGATATGGAGATTACTGGCGATGATGAATATGGCGGCTTGCTGAAGCGCAAGAGCCACAACTAAGAAAGGACTGACATAGAATGGCTGGATACATGAAGAAACTGAATGGCTACGTTTATGACGGCGAACATACCGCCAACGAAGCTATGCCCAACGGCATTTTTGTTGAAATCGACGCTACCACTGGTAAGGTGAAGCCCATCACCGCCGCTGGCGATACTGAGTATCGTGTGGACGAAAAGACCACGCTGTGGATGAAGCCCGCCCTCGTGCTGAACGTAATCAAGGAAGGCGACCTCGAACATTACTTCCTCGAAAACGAATGGGACGTGAAAGATATGTGCACTTACGATACCGCCGAATATCAGTGCAAGGTTGGCGAGTATTGCCGTATGCACCGCCCCGTGATTAACGATCAGCTCATCATGACTGTGGACAAGACCCTGTATGATGCTCTGGCTGTGGGCGACACCGTGAAGCCTGCCGTGGGCGGCTCCGTGGCTAAGAAGTCTGCTTAATTTTTGTAGGCTGATGAAAATTAAATTTGAGGTGAATAACAATGGCTATCGAAATCTATAAGGATTCTCCTATCGTTCCCGTTATGGTCGCTCAGGCCAAGGGCGAACGTGTTGACTCTGCCGTGGCCGACAATGCCGCGAAGCTGATTAAAGACCTGGCTTCCAATCCTACGCCCCACAATCGTTATCAGATTGGTCAGCTCATTTCTTTCGCTGTGAACGAAATCCTGGCTCCCCGGACTAACTGGCTGGACAACGTGGCCGACGTGAAGCGCGTGGGCGAAGGCGACAAGGCTCAGTTCAAGGTAAAGCACGAAGGCATCCGCGCCTACATCCAGGCCAAGGGCGCGACCACGGCCCGTTCCAAGGTTGCGGAAAAGGCTCTGACTCTGGATACCATCTCTGTGTCTGCTCGCCCCGTGATCAACTTTGTAGAACTGCGCAACGGCATGCAGATGAGCACCCTGATTCGGGACGCTTCCTATCAGATGGAGCTGGCTGAATATGGCTACATTCAGAACGTGCTGGACACTGCCGCCACTTCCTTCTCTGCCAACTTCTATGGCGCTGGCTCTGGCGTTGTGAAGGCCACCATCGACCCCATGATCCGTTTCTGGATGCGGGTGTCTGGCGGCGCTCGTCCCACTATTCTGGGCGACATCGACATGGTGTCCAAGCTGGGCGAACTGACTGGCTTCGTTGCCACCACCAATACCCAGTGGGCTCCCAACCTGATTGATGAACAGAACCGCGCTGGCTTTGTGGGCGTGTACAATGGCGCGAACGTTGTGAATCTGCTGAACCCCATCATCGAGGGCACTGAAGCTGATTTCATCTTCAATCGTAAGAACCTGTACATTATCCCCGGCGGTGTGGATGCTGCTATGCGTCCTCTGAAGGTTGTGTTCGAGGGTGACGTGGTTGCTCAGGAAGCTACCAACATCGATGACAAGAGCTACGAAGTGCGGCTCGACCAGTTCTTCGGTGCGGCTATGGTGTACGGCGACCGTCCTTACATCAGCGTGTATCACGATTCTACCACCTGATAATAACGCGGGTAATAAAGCGGGGAAGAGGTTTCGCGCCTCTCCCCGCATCTTTTTAATGCAAAGGAGTAAAGGACATGGAAGACAAAATCGTGCTGCGGAATCCGCAGAAATTTGACATTGGCATTATTACTTTGGAAAAGCCGTTGGGCGTGAATATTCGGGCGGGAAGTTTCGCGCTTGTAAATGAAAGTGAATTGAACTATCTTGCCAGCACTTGTGATCTTCTGCAGAAGGGGATGCTGCTGGTGGATGATAAGCATAAAGAACAGATGTTGGAGCTTGGCATCAATCCTGACGAAGATGTGAACTTTGTGACCAACGAAGAAATCCAGAAGAAGTTGAGTGGTACGGGCAAGAAGCTGCGGGAGTGGCTGGCTGGTATAGAAGAAGGCCATACACTGGACCGCATCTACGACGTTGCCAAGGGTATGAATCTGAATGTGGACAAGGTAAAGATTCTCAAGGAAAAGATGCCCGATAAAGAGTTTCTGGACTGAGACCA
>Ga0247611_10001933_pt1 | contig 35353 bp, 31 predicted proteins | sample 177DNAGHGhighgp2_FD_192422 | JGI IMG/M metagenome (GOLD analysis project Ga0247611, IMG submission 192422) | Sheep rumen microbial communities from Palmerston North, Manawatu-Wanganui, New Zealand - 1770 DNA GHGhigh gp2 | ecosystem: Host-associated > Mammals > Digestive system > Stomach > Rumen... | reverse complement strand
CACCTTTGTCATTTATTAAACTCCTTGTATATCTTTATGATCATTTCAGTGACACTTCCGTCATAATTAACATTGATCTTTCTGTGTTCTATAAAACCGTTTACCGCTTCTGTTGCTCTTCCTATCTCCTTAAGTCCTGCAGTATCATCAGAGACGACAAATCTCTCAAGACGCGCCCTGTCAGAAGCAAATATGATGCGGTCACAGTCAATATCAGCACGAAGCTTCATGAGATCACCCAATATCCACAGAAGAAGTATGGTAGGCTCAAGGTAATTATCTTTATGTTCTCCGAAAATCTCTTCACCTTTAAGTATCGCATCACTTATCCTCATGCCGTTCATCCCGAGCACAAAACCCATAAGGCTGTCCTTAAGTTCAGAAAAAGCTTCATCCTGAGCAAACCTTACTGCTCTTCCGGGGATTCCGTCTGCCAGATCTGCAAGCATATCGAGTTCACTATCCGGAATATCCATTCCTTCAGCTCTGATTATCTCTTTGACCTCATCTGAAGTATAGGGAAGTATCTTGTACTCCACCGCACGTGACATTATCGTCGGGAGAAGAGTATCTGTATTTGTAACTTCCAAAATGAAGATGACATCAGCAGGCGGTTCCTCTATTGATTTGAGAAGGGCATTCTGCGATTCAACACCGATGTGATCTGCATCTATCACATATACTTTGTTCGGGGAATATCTCGGTGATGTCTCATAATCACCGACTACTTCCTCTCTTATCCTGTCAATTGATATCCTGTCCTCATTCTTCTGAGGTTCTATCCTTATCAGGTCTGAATTTGACCCGTTCCCGGCGTATATGCATGAACTGCATTTCCCGCAGGCTCCGTTATCTGTAGGATTCTGACATATAAAGCTTCGGGCAAGTTCGGAGGCTATATATGTCTTGCCCGAACCTTGAGGACCTGACACGATATAGGTGTTGCCCCTTCGTGATTTCACCTCGGCAGACATTCTGCTCTTAAGCCTGTCCTGTCCGATGATCCTGTCAAAGCCCATTAGACATCAAATCCCCTTTCGCCAAGTTCGGTCAGCATTATCTGACATATCTCCGCGAAGATATCTTCACGTGCCATTGAAGCATCGAGCTTCCTGATGCGGTCATATCTGTCCGATAAAAGAAGGTATCCTTCTCTGACATCTTTCTGGAACTGCAGACCCAAAGCTTCAAGCCTGTCTTCAGCACCTCTTCCGTTTCTTCTGATAAGTGCCTCTTCGGGATCTATATCAAGAAGGAACGTAATATCCGGATCGTTGCCTGACACAGCAATGCTGTTAAGGGATTCCACAACCTGCTGTCCGAATTTTCTTGCATACCCCTGATATGCAAATGTCGAATCATAGAACCTGTCGCATATGACGACCTTGCCGTCTCTTAACGCAGGTGCGATAACCTCATTTGTTATCTGTGCCCTTGCCGCTTCGAAAAGAAGGAGTTCGCACACCGGATCCATACCGTCATTCTTCTTGTCGAGGAGTATCTCGCGGATCTTCTCGCCTACAACAGTTCCTCCGGGTTCTCTCAACATAAGATATGAGATGCCCTTCTCATCGAGCAGAGAAGACAGCATCTCTATCTGGGTACTCTTACCGCACCCGTCTATTCCCTCAAATGTTATGAACAATCCTCTTGAAGCGACATTCGCCATATATCAGCCGGTTTATCCTATCTTAATGTTCTTGATATCAGCGATCTCAAGATAGATCTCTTTTGTAATGCGGGCATTATCACTCCTGATATCTTCGAGTGTCTCTTCAGCCTTTACGCTCTTGGGATTAACCTGCTTGGGAGCGATCTGCTTGCGGTTTGAACGCTGTCTGTTATCTCTTCCTTCCCTGTTATCCCTGTTGTCTCTGTATTTTTTATTGTTGTTTTTCTTCGGCTGGTTATTCTTTCTTGCCTCAGAATTCTGCTCGGCATCGGTCTTACCGTCAGCCTTCTTGCTGCGGTTCTTGTCATCAAAATTCTTCTTGCCGTTATAATTGTTGCGTCTTCTGGAGCGGTAATTGCCGTTCCTGTTTGATGACTTCTTATTATTGCCGTTATTCTCTGTTAATTCTTTATCTGCCATCTCATCCTCCAAATTACAAGGCTTGAACTGTTATTATAAATAATCCTTCACTAAACTTCAAATTTCCACGGTATGCGCTTCACGCTCTTATCCTCCGGAACAAAGCCTTCATATTCCATCAGATCCTTCATCGGAATGAGCACAAAAGCTCTCTGATCATATCTGGGATGCGGGATCGTCAGTCTCTCCGTATCCATCTTTATATCCCCATACAGTATGATGTCTATATCAACTGTCCGGGGACCCCATCTTATCAGTCTCCTGCGGTCAAGATCATTCTCGATCCTGTGAATATGATCTAAGAATTCCTCAGGCTCTATCACAGAATCACACAGAAGACAGATGTTGTAGAAATTATCCTGATCCTCATATCCGACAGGTTCTGTCTCATACATATGTGACAGTCTTATATTATCAACTCCGGGTATCCTGCTTATTAGGACTACGGCCTTTTCAATGTAATCCTTGCGGTCTCCCATGTTGCTCCCGATACTGAGGAGGACTTGTCTGCAATTCTTATTCTCTTCCACGGAAGATCACAGCCTCCATTGTCTCAAATCTGCCGTCTATGGGACAGTCCGGCTTGCTGACAGTAACTGTAACATTAACGGCACGCGGTTCCATGCGAAGGACTTCGCCCGCGATCACATAAGCAAGATGTTCAATGAGATTCCCGCGATCTGATTCGACGGTCTGTCTGATCTTCTCATAAACTGCGGAATAATCACATGTATCATTGAGGGAATCGGTAATCTTGCCATAGATCGTATCAAAAACTATCTCACAAGTAACGACAAATCTCTGACCGTTCTCCTTCTCCTCGGGAAGACATCCAGTGTGCCCGAAGAATTCCATATTCTTCATTCGTATGAGATCCATCATATGCCTCCTGCAAATCTGTCAGCAACAGCAAGCTGTGCTTTAAGCTCTCTTACCCTGTGACTTCTTATTATCGACGCTCCACGGGAGACTGCTATCATAGCCAAAGCATCGGAACAGCAGTCCTTAAGGGATATATCATCACCGCAGTCATAAAGATCTGATACAAGTCTCTTGCGCGATGCTGCATAAAGTATCGGGAATCCCTCACAGATCTTATCCAGAGAATCTGTCAGTTCCATATCCTGCATTCTCGTAGTCCCGAATCCGATTCCTGGATCGATCAATATCTTCCCGGAACTGACTCCGCGTGACAAGGCATATTCAATATTGATATTGATCTCCTCTCTTGCCCTGGAGATGATATCCCCTTCACACGGTCCGTTGTTGCGGCAGTTGAACATGATCACCAGATATGCATCATTTGATGCGGCAACATCGGCAAGTCCCGTGGCTTTCAGGTCTCCTCCGATATCATTTATAATTCCGCATCCGGCTTCAGCAGCCAGCTTTGCAACCTTGATCTTAGTTGTATCAACCGACAGAAGAACATCCTTTCCTGCAAGTCTCCTGATGACAGGAACGATCCTTGTAGCCTCCGTATCCTCATCCACAGGAGTATACCCGGGTCTTGTCGATTCTCCTCCGATGTCGATTATATCGGCTCCCTCACTGATCATTGCGGACGCATGTTCATATGCCTTGTCAGGGTCTATGAATTTACCTCCGTCAGAAAATGAATCGGGGGTACAGTTCAGTATCCCCATAATCATTGTGCGTCCGGTAATCTTTCTGTCTAAAGCAATATCCGTCATGTACCTATACGCTGCCTGTTGATAAGTGCCAAAGCCTCGTTGCGCGTTCTAAGATCAGTCCTGCATCCGCCGCGCATCGCTGATGTTACGGTCTTTGATCCCGGCTTCCTGATACCTCTCATAGTCATACAGAGGTGCTCTGCTTCGATTACGACACAAACCGATCTCGCATCAACGGCCTTTATTATCTGATCGGCGATCTCTGATGTTAATCTCTCCTGAACCTGTGGTTTGCGTGACAGCGTATCGACAATCCTTGCCACCTTGGACAAGCCCAGTATCTTGCCTTCCCTCGGGATATATACGACATGTGCCTTGCCATGGAAAGGCAGAAGGTGATGCTCACACATTGAATAAAAAGGAATGTCTCCAATGAGTATCATCTCGTCATTACCGGGCTCGGTAAAAGTCTTAATGTCCTGTGATATATCCCTGTGAATTCCGGAGAAGATCTCCGCATACATTCTTGCAACTCTTTTGGGAGTATCCTGAAGACCTTCCCTGTCTGTATCTTCTCCTATAGCTTCCAGGATCATACGGACCGCGTCTTCGATCTTGGGAAGATCCATGTTCTCACGGCTCTCAATGGGGAGCGACTGGTCATTCATGTAATCATAATCTGAACCATTCTGCATTTATTTACTTGTTCTCCTTTTTGTATTCCATGACTTGTTTTTTCTATAATCCATTGGTGTTACACCCATATGCTTTTTGAATGCCACATTGAATCTCTGAGCTGATGCAAACCCTACGGATGTCGCGATCGCAGACACCTTTATGTCATCATTCCTGAGTAGTTCGCAAGCTCTTCCGATCCTGATATTCATAAGATAATTCATCGGACTTACACCGACCTCATCCTTGAAAGCCCTGGTAAAATATCCCTGACTTAAGAATACATAAGTGGCAGCATCATTTACGGTGATCCCCCTGTCATAATTGGAATCCATGTAATTCTTTGCAATAAGGACAAGTTCTTTTGCCTTGCCGTTCTTAACGCGAAGCGATTCCTCCCACTCGTAACGCATAGTCCGGTACAGTGTCAGCATCAGTTCGAATGTCAGAAGACGCATCATGAGATCCTGAGAATACCTTGCCTCCGTTTTCTCCCTGATTATCCTCTCAGCCACGCTCGCGACGTCGTATTTATAATCCCCTGACACTATGAAGTACGGGTCCTTTTTGCTTCTTTCCTCACCCTCAGTGGCAAACTTCATAAAGCTTTCGAGAGATGTAGGTGCAAGCACCGGAAGAGGCGCTCTGGGACCGGTTGTCTTCGTGCCTCCTGTCGTGGGATCGGGGATCGTTACATTGGCTACAACCTGAAGTTCCTTGGGATCCGGAACAAAGCCAAAGTAAAGGATCAGCATGTCAGCCTGCTTGGAAGAGACCTTGAGCGCATGGACCATCTGAGGTCTTATAATTACTGTATCACCCTTGCGCAGTGTAAACTTGCTGCCCTCAATCCTTATGTCTATCTCACCGTCTCTAAGATAAAGCAGTTCATGAGTATCGTGCTTGCTTGCCTCAGACAGGGATGTGTTCTTCTCAAGCACATGCTCTATCCCTTCGAAAACAACGGGGACAGAACCTGATACACTGAGAATGCCATTTTCTATGGCAGGCAACAGATCACTGAACATTTCCTTATCCGACATGATTAATCCCTCATACAAATCTGATGTTATCTATGTAGATCTCGCCATTGCGTTCCTCGTCTGCCAGCTGGAACTTAAGACTGTCTATTGATATAAAGCCTTCCTTCATATAATTGAATGTTAATGTCTGCCATGTGAGATCCTGTCTTATCTCACATTCTCCGAAATTCTCCACGATAAGTTTCTTGCGTCTCTGCTCAGGATTGAACACATCGATCATCATCTTGGATCTGCCACGGATCTCGATCGGGGCAAACAGTGAAGCATAATCAAGAACAGGTTCAAATCCGTACAGGGCCTTGTCTGTCTCATATCTGATGTGGAGTGACGAAGCACCCTGCGTCTTGTTCATGGGTTCTGAGGTAATGACTCCATTTCCCTTAAAGGTACGGAATACATCAAGCAGTTCAAAAGCGCTGTCCTTATCGCGCTTGCCCACGAACTGCAGTTTGTCGCATGATGCAAATGATATATCGGGGCAATAGAACGCCGCTCTCCTGTCAAATCTGAAAGGAAGTACCGGAAGATCAGACAGATTGCGGAAAGTCGCCTCGTGAGGTATCGGGGAAAATCCATAAGTAACGCTGACGGGATCTTCTACGGAGTCGGCCCAGACCATTACTCTTACACCATGAAGGATCCTTGCACTGGCAGGATAGAATATCCTGTCCGCTCCGCATACGGCAAAGCCCAGAAGCTCACTGTATCCTTCGGCAAGGCGGAGTCCGTCCGCGAGATTATCAAATTTGAGTATCAGTTTATTGCCTGTCTTCTCCACACCTGTTAGCTGAGGACATGATGTCGGAAGTTTGGGCGTAAAATGAGTGCCGAGAGCTGCCGTTGCCATTCTCTGACCAAGGATAAAACTCATCGTCTTATCCGGGAGGAGAAGATCGTGAAGACTGATTATTCCGGACTTCATATCAAGTTTATGCATGAATGCCTGGATTACCTCGTTGAATTCGAGAATGCTGTAAGGCTCATCAAAATCAACATTATCAGGATGCATGCCCACAAATATGATCGAAGGCATCAGTGAATCATCGTAGACAACTGACGGTTCGAATGTAAATGCCAGTGTCGTAAGAAGTCCCATGAGAAGGAGATCATAACGGTCAAAGAGCAGTTCCTCCTTATTCGGGGAGAAACAGAATCCCCTTACCGGAACTCCGCACAAAGGATCAAGGAGCTTCCTGTACAGGAACGTCATCCTGAACTGAGTCTTTATATAATCAATATCTTCCTTCTCCTCTTTCTTGGCAGGTGTTGCCGTGGGCATCATACTGAAATCGAGCATCTTGGCCGCGCTGGCACGGAGCATGCCCTCACTCTCTTCGGCATTCTTGAGAGCGCTGCCTTCAGAAGACGGGAAATCAAGCTGTGCAGCTTTATTTACAGCTTCTTCATCGCTCTCTTCGCCCTTAAGGAATTTAAGATCTCTGTCTTTCTTAAGATCAAAATCAAGCCTGTCATGACCCTCTTTTATGTCTTCCTCGAGCTTATGTGTATCACTTCTCTTCCGGTCTTCGGAAACAAGTGCCTCATATCTTTCTTCATCAAGGAACAGACCAATACTCTTAAGGTAATCACTTATCGCCACCATGCTCTCGCATGTCTCCTGCGAGATCCAGTTCAGGATCGTGGAATCAGCCTGTGCAAGATCTATGACGCCTACAGGATAAGAGATCTGTCCTGCAAGGGAATACGCGAAAGCAAAAGCAGACGATGATACGTCAGACAATTCCTTCGTATCGGTTATTTTTATCCAGTGGAATCCTTCGCCGTCATCATCGGCACGAAGGAATCTCAGATAACTCATCACGCGTCTCTTGAGAGGTGCTGTAGGAGCATTAGCCTCCTTCATCGGGATCGACAGATATTCCGAACCGAGGAAGACCCACACGTCTCCGCATCTGATATCGGTAACGGACAATTCATTCGACATGCACCTGAAAGTGAATGTATATGCGTCGGCGGATGCCTTGTAAGCGGGTACGGTAAACTTAAAATCCCCTTTATCTCCGCTGGTTGTCTCGCGGCTATATACAACTCCGTAATCCGTATCCAGCTTGGATACCCGTCTTCCGTCTGTAGGATACTTTGATATCTCAAATGTGACAGTCGCCATAGCCGGGGCTTTGCCGCATATCTCAAATGCGATATTCTGCTGGAATACCGACTTGTCCATAAGCCATGCCGGCAGGATTATCTTGCTGTTCTTCTTATCTTCGGATTGCATCCTGCAAAGAACCTCCACACATAATTACTCATTTTAATTATACAACAAATGCCGACAAAAAGGGCTTCCTTAATGTCGGCATCTAATGCTTCAAACGGTAATGATCAGAAATCCTGAGCCGTTATCTCCTTATAGAAGTTGGACAGGTCCTTTCTGTTCTCAGAAGTGAACCTTATGGCATCTCTCGGATGCTGATTGAACAGTCCTGAGAGGAGATACTGGATATCATATCCCCACTTTACGCCTTCTTCCTTCAAAGGTTCCATATATTCTTCAATAAACTTGATGACAGGATACATATTGTATTTGGGATTTCTTAAGAAACCGATAACATTTTCCATAGAACAGTTGCCGGCGCCTCTTCCCATGCCGAGATATGTTGCATCGATCCAGTCAACGCCGTCACCTATAGCTTCAATAGTATTAGCAAATGCCATCTGCTGGTTGTTATGAGCATGGATACCGACGCTCTTGCCGTACTTATCGGCATATTCTTTGTAAAGCGCAGAGATCCTCTGGATCTGTTCAGGATAGAGTGAGCCAAAACTGTCAACGATGTATATGCAGTCAACATCTGTCTGGAAGATCATATCAAGAGCACATCTTACATCCTTCTCACCGGCATTTGATATAGCCATTATGTTGCAACTGACTTCATAGCCCTTCTTCTTTGCATCGTTGATCATGGCACAGCATTCAGGGATCGTATGAACATATGTGGCAACTCTGATAAGATCGATGGGGCTCTCGGACTTCGGTCTGATATCCTCTTTGTAATTGCAGCGTCCGACGTCAGCCATTATGGACAGCTTAAGTCCTGTATCCTTATTCTCACCGATAACATCAAGAATGTCCTCATCAGAGGAGAACTTCCATTTACCGAATTTGTCTGTATCAAACATGGTCTTGTCAGCACGGTATCCGACTTCCATATAATCAACGCCGGCTCTGAGATTGGAACGGTACAAAGCCTTGACAAACTCATCCTTAAAATAGAAATCGTTGCAAAGACCACCGTCTCTGAGCGTTGCATCAAGAACCTTGATGGACTCTCTGTAACCCATTAATGCAGATAATTCTTTCATATCATTCTCCTGCTTTCTTTAATAAACACTCAAGGATTATACTACCCTTTTACCGCTCGGGATAGTATGTATCATAGAAATTCTCCACAAATATGAACAACATCAGGAGAATTATACCGATCAGCGATATGACCACGGTATCTTCAAAGAAATCCGGAAGATAGTTCATGGTAACCGTATTCGTTCCCTCTTTCAGAGCAATTGTGTAAAAGCGCCCTTCATACAGACGTGGTATATTCCTAATGCCGTTGACCGTAATACTCATGTGTGAATCGGCCGGGATCGAGATGAAGAGGTTATCTCCTTCTTCCCCCTGACACATGAACTTCATGTCATTTGCCTTGACCGTCACGGCAGACGCAACGTTCTCACGGGCCGAAGCCGCCATCTTAAGGCGCGTGTCGCTGTCGCTGTTCCTGAATTCAACATCAAAATACGATCCGTCATAGACATACGCCATCGGCATATAGTAACTGTTCTGGTATACCTTATATCCTCCGGCTTCTCCAAGCGGGGCATCACTTCCGCTTATTGAACAGAGATCAGCAGCTGATATGAAATATTTGACTGAATACGGGTAAGTGATCCCGCATATATCCCCTGCCGTATCAATCTTGAACGATTCGTCATCAAAGTAAATGTAATCGTCTTCCGAAGACAGTAAAGTCACCTTGGTAAGATCATCGCTTACAAAAGCTATTCTGTACATTCCCTTATCAAGATCCCTTACCGCACCAATAAGAGTCCGCAGCACCTGTGATCTCTGGTCATATGTCTCTGAAGGTTCGATCTGATCTTTGAACCTGTTGCCGAGAGGAACGAATACACATGTGATGATCCCCGCGATCATAAGAGCTGTAGTAATGCCTGCCGTTATCTTATCGATGTGCTTTCTCTTGCTGAAATTATTGTAGGTCATGAATGTATGAGCAAATATGAATACCGCGATAAGGGCAACGACATACTTAAGAGGTCTTATGGTTGCATCGATCCTGCCGCCTCCGGCAATCAGATTGACTATGGTTGGAGACATCATTATCGTGCAGAAAAGTGAAGTAAACACAACTATCGTGATCTTAATCGTATATCTGCAGTTGTTGATGAAAAGAAGAGTGAGAAGACCCAGTATTCCAAGTATGATTATGCATATCCCCGGGAAATTGATCTGAGCGGTAAACAGGCTTTCGCACTGTGTATCGGGAACGAGCTTGAGTGAACTGAACCAGATGGCACATGTGGCACCTCCGGCAAGAACTATGGATATTACAAATCTTATGAGCCTTGAAGCGATCATATGCAGGTCTGTCTGCTTGACAAAACCTTCACTTCCTACGATCTGAAGGAGCATCTCGAAGATCATCCACAGCAATGCGATTATAGCGTTAAAGAATCCCGTATACCAATTGAATACCAGGTTGATCAGCATCGAGATCATGAACATCTGGGCGCCCTTGTCAGAGGCCGTCTTATATACTCCGAGAAGAATAAGAGGCAGGAATATTGCACCGTCAGCCACTGATATTCCGGCAGTCAGCGTAATGCCGGATACGGCATAAAGAATGGATACACTGATGCATGCCGCATGTTTGAATTCCATTCCTTTATTAACTATGTTTTTGCCTGTAAAAAACCTGTAGTTAAGAAATGCCGCACAGGAAGCTGCCGCCAGTGCGATCTTGAAGATATATACAATATCATAGACTTTCTCAAAGGAGGCTGACGGACTCAGTGCAATAATATGGCTTGCGGGTGAGAAAAGTACTTCGCTTAAGCGGTAGAAGATTCCTGCTCCCGACGTTCCCGAGAATGTGTAGAATGCATTTTGTCTGCCGTCAAGTACAGCGCGGATATAATCAATGGCATTATATTCACTGACACTTCCCAAAGTCCTGCTTCCAAACGGAGCAAGATCATTTGCGCCAAAAGCGATCATCATGATCAGAAGCGTCACGACAAAAGAGATTATGCAATTATAGGAACGCCTGTACCTCATCATTCACCTTTTCATAAATTATCCGCGCAACATTATACATTATATGTAAAGAAGTAAAAAGGGTGTCCCGCTTGAGACACCCTTAAACAGGTTAATACCTGTATGTTTATGCTTCTAAGTTGACGCCGTCCTCATCAGCACCGGCATTATCACCGTTATTGACAGCCGGTTCACCGTTAACGCCGTCATCACCTGTATCCTCACCGCCTGCGGCAGGCTGAGCCTCGCCCGGAGTGAACGTGTTCGGGATGGATCCGTCGAGAACGCCCTCAGGAGGCAGGAGAACAACATCGCCCGAATGAGGTGTGTAATCAGCAGGGAAGTTATTGTAATCCTTAATGATCTGGATCTTAGGATCACTGAGATCCTGCAGATTGATATTGTAAACGTAATGGAAAAGATCCCACCATGTTCTGAATCCGACATAATCAGAGAACTTGAAGCATGCAATAGGAGCACTCGGATTCTCTGCTGTCGTCTCAGACGCCTGAGTCGTATCCATGGTTGCGATAGTTGTGGATTCTCCGCTTCCGTCGGAAGAAATGATTACTGCATCACTTCCGTTGGATACATTGGATGAATCAGCAGGCTTCTTGTCACTGCATGACTTGACAATGAGTGAGATTATTATTGCAAGACATACGATAAGCAATACGACAAATGCAATAAAGATATATCCGTTACGGTTGAGACGGAACTTGACCTTGCCGCCGCCATTGCCGCCGTGACCGCCGTTTGCACCGGCAGGTCTGGGACCACCGGAAGGACGCTGCCCGGCAGGTCTCTGACCCTGTCCTGCGGGACGCTGGCCGCCGTTAGGTCCGGGAGCACCTGTATTATAGGAATCTCTTCTTACATTATTATTGGTATACTGTCCGCCGGCTTCAGCACCTGCTACAAATGAACCTGTATCAGGAATAGCATCTCTGCCGTAGTCGTTATCATCCACGCCAAGCAGATCCATGATCCATGCATCATCGCCCGTTCCGGCAGATGATGATGCGGATCCTACAGGCTCAGATGAATAGCCTGCTTCCGGTGCCTGCTCATATCCCTGGTAACCGCCTGCCTGATACTGCTGGGCATTATCATTCTGATAAGCCATCTGATCATTGGCATCGAATACCTCGCTGCCGTAAGGCTGATAAGGGATATTCTCGGGGGCAGGCTCTGCTGCCTGCTGTGAATCATATTCGCCATATGCATAAGCACCCTGATCAACAGCATCGATCGGCTGCTCGGAATTGATCGCATTGACTGGTGTGTCATAAACATTTGAATCATACTGAGGCATATCGGGGATCTGCTCTACAGCTTCAGGGCTTCCTACTGTCTCAACACCATTTGCGAAAGGAAGTGTAAACTCCTCATTCTGAACTGGTGTCTGCTCTGCAGCAGGCTCATCCACTTCGGGTACTGCCTCAGGGAAATCAACATTAAGTCTGTCCTCATCCTTCAGTTCAGGCTTTGGATTGTCGATCTCAAAATCGGGAACAGGAATAGAGGATACCTCCTCGGAAGGTGTCTCTTCAACGACAGGAGCTGCACCGTCATCGCCAAATACGAGCGGAGCTGCGTTCTTCATTTCTTCGGGATCACCTGCACTGTAAGGATTGAAGCTCTCTTCCGAAGGAATATCAAAGAACTTCTTGCTTCCGTCATCAACAGAAGAGAACACGATCTCATCTTCCTTTGCTTCCGCCGTGGGTACAACAAAATCAGAAACAGCATCTCCAACAGGCTCTTCCGGCTGGAAAGTGATATCCTCTGCAACAGGCTCAGCAGCAGGCACAGGTTCTGATACAGTATCAACCGAGCCCTTGATTGCTGAAGCAAGCACGCCGCCATCCTTAAGGCCTGCAAATATCGATGCATCGAGATTGGTAACAGGCTTTGTAGGCTCATCGTCAGTTGATGTCTCAGGATTATACTCTGATACGGATACCGTCTTCATATCACCGAGAGAACTCTTAAGGAGATCCTCCGGTGTGATCTGAACTTCAGAAGGCTTGGATGTAATCGAATTGTCAAGGAACTCAACGGTTCCATTGCCGTCGCCGTTATCCACTTCTCCTGTAACCTCGATTCCCTTGTCTGTTGAAGCGATCTGGTTAACTGTCGGAATGGGAACTGTATTTGCTGCAACCTGCTCACCGAATACAACTGCTCCCGTATCAGATGCTGATACGAATGAACCTGCACTCTCGGCAGCGGTCAGGGATACGAATCCGGCATCACTTACAGCTTCGGCAGCGGCGCCGACAACTCCGCCTTCCATTACTGACTCTACGTTATTATCTGCTTCATCGTCTTCTCTGGACTTCTTCTTGAATCCGAAGATGCCCCTCTTATCCGTATTTGTAACATTCTCAACGAAAGAGATGGAGAACTGCATGGGAACATTGGGCATTCTTGCCGCAGCCTGGGTAATGACAACACCGGCAGCATCACACTGATCTTCAGCCTCATTGAGGATCCTCAGAAGTTCCCTCTGACCCAAAGCATCATAAACTGCCTTGTTGCAGAGGATGATGCAATCGTCAGGTGAAAGCGTGAAGTAATTGGACCACAGAGCATTTGCTGTCTTGGATGCGCAATAATACATGAAGTCACCGACTCTGTTGTCGAAAGCATCTATGGCTTCCATCGGAATTCCCGCATCTGTCAGTGGGAACAGAGTATCATCACGATAGAGGAATGCAAGTCCGTTGCCTACCGTTACGGCAAAAGCTTCGGCATCTCTGACAATGATTCCTGAGAAGTACGGGCTTCTCATCTCGTTGTCGGACAAACGCATTTTGCCTGTAACTTCAACGGCTGTGGAAAGGAATTTCTCGATGAGACCATCTATCTCCTTATGACCGAACTTCACATCATTGCAAAGTGATCTGAACTGGGGTTCAAACGGAGGGAGCATTCCGGGCTCAAGACCTTCAACCGTAGGATGAGTAAATACAGAGAAGAAATATCCTCTCTCCTCCTTCTCAATTGTTATGTCTGCCGCACGGGTCTCTCTCTTACCGCAAAGTCTTCCATCAATGTAAAAAGCATCTGTAAGCGTCTGAGACGGTGAAAACTTAGCCGTCAGGGTGCTTGCAAGACGAGTTAGAGTGGCCATTTACCATTCCTCCATATATTTATTCAGGATAATTATAACACAACGTGGTTTTTAGCAATAAATTTTTGATATTTTTAACCTAGTTGTTACATCAGCCTGCCAATTCGGCAAACATATTCTCCTGAATCTGTTCAAAAGTACCTGTTGATGCATTGAGGTAAGCCGTGTGGATCTCCATGTCGGTCGCATCCGGGAACTGGTCATGTGCAGCCTGAATTATCATGCCCGTGTTGATAAAACCCGAGCCGTATTTGACTGCATATCCGGGATCAGCGTAAAGGAGATCGTACATTTCCTGCAGATCCGCTGCCTGGAACGAACGTCCGAGCGTTGATGTAAAGTAGCTTACGCAGTCCTGCATCGTCCAGCCTTCAGCGTGGATACCGATATCACATCTTGCCATGAGAAGGCTGTTGAGCTCATCCTCTATCTGAACAAGTGTCCTTACCGTACTGTCGCTGTCAAAATACTTCATCGAGTATGTCTCGCAATACATAGCCCATCCCTCGTTATATCCGATGGAATCGCATATGTACATATACGGGTGCTGAGTGTGGCTTCTGGTATATACCGACTGGAACATGTGTCCGGGATAACCTTCATGTGCGCAAGTAACGCCGAAGTCGCCCTCAACATTTGAATTATTGACAATGATCTGATTGGAATCATAGTTGTCAAGATGATATCCGAGATATGCCGCAGGGCTGAAGTTCTCCTCAAGCTGTTCAGGTACGTCATACAACTGATATGTGTGATCATGAAGCACAGGGAAATCGTTGGCAATGCATGTGTTGAGATAGTTAAGATTTGCCTGAACATCTCCTCTGCTGTAACTGTGACTGAGATATCCGGAATACCATGATGTAGATCCGCCGTAGATGATACCGTTATAAGTGTTCATAACGGATGCAATAACTCTGTCGAGATCCGCTTTAAGTTCATCTACTGTTTTGCCGCAGTTGGTGAGTCTTCTGCAGATAGCCGCATAATATGCATCACCACCCTGATAAGAACAGATGCCCGCTTCCGTTCCTCCGCTTCCCTTAAGAGCTCTCATCCTCTCGGCGCATTCCTCAAATTCGGGGAAAACGACATTGTGCATTGCATCGTTGTGACGCGTGATAAGATCCTGCTTCTGACTTGCTGACAGATTGGGAATATTATCCAGTCTCTCCTCGAAAGTGTCATACAGGAAGCAGTCATCACTCATTGCTACGAGGTTGTCAAAAGACTCTCCGATCTGCTCATATATATCATCAGTCAGAGCAAATCCGTAAGCGGCTTTTCTCTCTTCAAAATCACAGATCTCATCATAATATCTGTCAAGGTCATTGAGCAGAAGGATATAATTCTCGGCATCCTCAACTGTGTCAAACTTAAAGATCTCAAGAATGAACAATACTTCACACTGGGGTCCTGTCAGAGGATTGAATGCCGATTCATAGTAGTCAAAAGCCGAGTACTGTAAAGAATAAGCAGACTCTTCAAGATCCCACACTACCTTGTCGTAGAAGATCTTGTCATCCTGATTGAGCGAATTCCTGTCTATGGTGTACAGTTTCTCAAGTTCCTGCAGATAGAAATCCCGTTCCTCTTCATCGTCTACATCGAGAGTGCCCCAGGATACGTCATCAATGACGATCCCGTAATTCTCAGGGTGCTCGAAATAGATCTCGCAGTTAACGTAATTGTTTATCGCCCTCTGAAGGATCTCGATCTCGACCTGCTTAAGGAGCGAGGCAGCCTGTGTTCCCGTTACCGTTCCGTTAGCTCTTGAAGGATGGACCTCATCCAGGGTTGCCACATGATCAGGATATACGAGAGGCTCCATGCCCGAAGGTGTCGGCCTCGGGGGTTTTTTATTCGGATTCTTGCTGCCGCTGCCGTCGTCATCATCATCATCGTCGTCATCGTCGTCATCGTCGTCATCGCCTTCATCATCGTCATCATCGTCGTCATCTTCGTCCTTATTGCGTGATGAACGGCCTGAATCATGATCCATTGAGAAAATGCTCTCGATTATCTGACACGAAGTCATTGATAAGACCATGATCATGGAAAGCAGCAAAGCTATAAATCTCGTGCTGAATTTTTTCATTTATTCTCCTCCATAAAATGGGACAAACTGACATTAATGTCTCAGTAAGTCTCAAATTGTCTCACTTTTCCCTTATAAAGCGAACAATGCTATTATACACGAAAATGATTTGTTATACTGATAACTGATAAAAAACAAGGAAATTGGTGATAGTTAACATGGCAGGCAAAAACAAGAAATTCTTCTGTAAGGAATGCGGATACGAGACAATAGGATGGCTCGGCAAATGTCCCGGATGCGGGAGTTTCAATTCGTTCGTGAACGCACCTGACGAAGAGAAGGCTGCCAAAAGCGACCGTCCCGTTTTTGCTGCCGGATCGTATTCATGGACAGCAAGTGATGCCACGGTAAGACTGTCTGAATGCGGCAGGGAGATGTACAGCCGCAGAAGCTCGGGAATACCCGAGCTGGATGTATTATTCGGAGGAGGCATTACCGACGGTTCCGTAACGCTCGTGGCAGGCGAGCCCGGCATCGGCAAATCAACGCTGCTGATGCAGCTTGCAGATAAATACGATTCACAGGGTTCAGAGATCCTCTATGTATCAGGAGAGGAATCACCCGCGCAGATCAAGATGAGAGCCGAGAGACTCGGGGTGACAAGGGATATACTCATATGCGCCCAGACAAAGTTCGAAGCGATCGCCAAGGAGATTGCGGACAGCCATCCCAAGCTGTGCATCATTGATTCCATTCAGACATTGTATTCGGAACAGATATCGGGAACTCCCGGCAGCGTTACCCAGGCCAAGGAAGTCACATCAGGTCTCGTTCGGATAGCAAAGACAAACAACATCTCTATCATCCTTGTCGGACACATAACAAAGGAAGGCTCCATCGCAGGACCCAAGATCCTTGAGCATATGGTTGATACTGTCCTTGATTTTGAAGGGGATAATTCAGGCGGATACCGCATTCTGCGTGTTATCAAGAACAGGTTTGGCAAGAGCGGAGAACTGTCTTTCTTCGAGATGAGCAGCAAAGGGCTCATTCCCGTTCCCAGTTCATCAGCGCTCCTCGTGTCAGGAAGACCGCTGAATGCTCCCGGATCCGTGCTCACAACAGCTATCGAAGGAAGCTGTGCACTTCCGGTCGAGATCCAGGCTCTTGTTACGGACAGCTGCTATACGAATCCGCAGAGGATGACATACGGACCCGACAGAGCAAGAGCCAACATGATCATCGCTGTATGCGAGAAGAATTTCTCGGCAGGACTTGCTTCCAAGGATATCTTTATCAATGTCATCAGCGGACTGAAGATATCTGATCCTGCAACTGACCTGGCACTGGCATGTGCAATAATCTCATCCGTAAGGAATATTCCCGTCAGGCCTGATACTCTCATCCTCGGTGAGATAGGTCTGTCAGGAGAAATACGGCCCGTTGCCAATCTCAGCAAGAGACTTACGGAAGCATCCGCTCTCGGGATCAGGAGTGTCATCCTTCCCGGCTCCGTCAACCCTGAAGAGACTATGGGCCTTGAAGTCATATATGCTGATAATATTCATGAAGCAATCGATATTCTTTTTACGTGAGGCATCATATGGATAGCAAAACAATATATGTAATAATCCCTGCTGCAGGCAAGAGTGTGAGGATGGGCGGACCTGTTCCTAAGATCCTCATGAAGATCTGTGATGTTCCCGTGATAATAAGAACTCTCCGGGCTTTTGACAAGCCTGCCGGAGGATATGAATTCAAGGCTGTTGTCGTAACAGGCGAATCTCTGATATCAGAAGTTGAAGACCTTGTCCGCGAATTCGGAATCAGCTGTGTATCCGCCATTATCAAGGGAGGTGCAACGAGGACTGAATCTGTATCTCTTGGTGTTGCACATCTCAAAGGAATCTGTTCCCCCGATGATATTGTCTTTGTCCACGACGGGGCAAGGTGTCTTATAGATCAGGCAACGATCTCGGATTGCGTTGATTCAATGTCAGTCCATGATGTATGCGTTGCATCTGTTCCCGTCAAGAGCACTATCAAGATAACACGCAGAGCAGATGACGGAGAGATGATCGTAGACAACACTCCTGACCGCGACTGCCTTGCAGAAGTGCAGACACCGCAGTGTTTCAGGTACGGTATATTGGATGAGTGCTGCAGTTATGCAATGGAGAATGATGTTACGGCAACAGATGATACTGCCCTCGCTGAGATGCTCGGGTACGAAGTCTATCTGACAAAGGGATCTTATTTCAATATCAAGATAACAACAACTGAAGATATTCCGATTGCAGAGGAGATCATCCGGCAATCGTGCTCATGAGCCATACCATGCCTGCGACAAGCCAGAAGCTCATAACGATCATGACTATGATCATCCACACATATTTGAGGACCTTGCCTACTTTTTTGCCGACGATCTTGGTATCTTCCAAGGTCTGCTGACCTTTGGTCATCTTTGCTCTGTTCATCGTATCGGCACGGTACATATAATATCCGCATTTACTGCAGATAGTTCTTGTTCCGTTCTCAGTCTTGCATCTCGGGCAGATCACTTGAAGTCCTCTTATATTGTTTTTGTTTGGCTCTCATTATATCAAAGAATCGCGATTTGCGCTCTGCCATATCCTGCCAGGAATCAATATATCCTATTACATCCTTTATGCATGAGCACCTCTCAACACGGTATTTGCTTCCCGTCTGTTCGAATACGCGCTTGCTCATTCCTCCTGCACCGAATGACAGAACATCTCTTGCATCGGTCATCATGGCAACATTATACAGGCACTCTGTTCCCTTCTTTGCAAAGCCCACATTCTCCAGACCGTGGCCCGTGTCCTTCTGCCTGTAGAGATAGTATGGAATATAGCCTGCCTCTTCTAGGAGTGCATATCCTTCAGATACCGCTTTGTCCACATCTCCGCTGTCATCCTTGAGAACATCCTTCGCAGATATTGCAGCACGCCTCTTCTTGTACAAGGTGTGAACAGTGATATTCTCAGGAGCAAGTTCAATGAGTTTTCTGACAGAATCTGCAAAATCCGCAGAAGTCTCATATTTTAGCCCTGCGATCAGATCCATGTTGATAACATCAAATCCGATTTGTCTCGCAAGTTCGTATGCCTTAACTGTATCTTCTGCCGTATGTCGTCTGTTGAGTTTTGCCAGAGTATCCGAATTCATTGTCTGAGGATTTATGCAGATCCTTTTTATCCCGTGATCACGCATCGATGCAAGCTTATGCTCCGTAATGGTATCGGCTCTTCCCGCTTCCACAGTGATCTCCGTACCGTCCGTGATCTTTATGTTCCCTGCGATGATATCAAGGAGCCTATCAAAGCCGCTGTCACTGAATACAGTCGGGGTTCCGCCTCCCACATACAGAGTACCGGTTTTCCTGCCAAGTCCCGGAGCCACATACCTGATCTCTCCTTCCAGAGAATCAAGATACGAGTCCAGTCTTCCCATATGATGATTGATGTCTGCGGAAACAAATGAACAGTACTCACATCTCGAGGGACAGAATGGTATGCCTACATAGATATTGATATCTTCCTGCGGAATGAGAGATAAGATCCTCTGTTCATTTTTACCTGTAACAAGAGCCAGTTCAGCTTTATCAGGCCTCACGAAATACTTGTCCGCAAGACTTTGGGCATCCGCTTCTTCCCCTGCAACAAGCGTTGGTCTGATGCCTGTAAGACATCCCCACGGAACATCCTTTCCTGCAACTTTTGATACCGCTTTGTAGACAGATCTTTTTACTTCTCTGCCGGCGGAATAAGGGGATGTTACGAAAGGCAGTTCAACATCGATCGTCCTGTCCTCCGAAAAGCACTTTGTAAAGCCGTCACCGATCGCCGAACAAAGCGTCATATCCGGAGCCTCTTCACACGTTACCCTGTGGTTATCCTTATCTTCCACCGGATGGGAATAGAATGCTCTTATAACATCTGCAATACCGTAATAATTCTCATGTCCTTCAAGATTAATTACGAGCATCTTCCGCCTCCGCATTCTTAATATACGTCATGTAATAATCAACATAGACATCCTCAGGCACCTGATACGATTTTATTCCGCCGTCTCCGTTGACGCGGAGAAAAGAATCATTTGCCGATTCAGACACCTCCGCGATCTCGTCTGACATGAACATGTGCTCGATCATGTCCCAGTATTCACCTGAAGCCTCAAGATCTCTATAGACAGGAGCCATCTGTTCATATTTGATGTATGAGGGAATGTCTCCGTCATTGAAGACAGAATTGTTATAGACAACATTGAACAGATCCCTGTAGATGTAAAGATATCCGGCGTATCTGAAATCAGCCCTGTATGACCTTGTACATGCGATGGCCGCAATGATGTTGCAGTCCGTCTCGGATGCAAAGCCTTTCGCATGGGCAAGTTCATGACAGACCGTATGACCGAAGTCGGTTATGTCCAGATATCCGGTATTGATATTTGCTTCACCAAGGAAAGGATCATACATGCCGACGATCCTTGTAAGACTCCAGTATTTGCTAAGCGACACAGGCTTTGCCCTTACAAAATTAGTCGACATGCCGAGATTGAATTCTTTGGACATATCATCCACCAGATAGTTGGCATGCACTACAGCCTCTTCAAAATTCGACGTCATATGTGCCACGCCCCTGTAATCCTCGCCAAGTTCACGTCTCGCATAGATCATATTCGTATATGCCCAGTACAGTGCTTCGTTATATGCTTCTATCGAATAATCACTGTTATCAAATCGCATCAGCGTCTTGACCGGAGTCCTCCTGTAATTCATGCCATGCATCAGCTGGAAGATCAGACATCCGACAGTTGCAATGATAAGAAGGACACTGACCACTCTTAATATGAACCTCAATACAAATCCTCTGCCCAGCACTCTGCGAAGGACTGCAACAAGGAACGCGATAATAAGGAAAAATGCAAAGATACCCCCAGTCACAACGATGTTTTCCGTCAGGGATATGTGAAAACACCCGTTCAGCATATTTGCGGGAAGAGCTATAACCGGGAACACTTTCCGGCAGTATTGATCCGCAACAGTCGACGGAACGAATCTTGGAAAGAAGAATATGACAACAAACAAAAACAGAGGGATCATCGCCATCAGCAAAGTCTTTACGTCACTGTTCTTTTTGCGGAGCTCCTTCATCGGTTTACACTCACTTTATGACAAGAGACAAAAGATAACATATTCCCAGAACTACCGGCTGGTGAACAATATAAATGACAAGCGAATGCCTGCCGATGAATTCCAGAGGTGCTGTAATCTTACGGGTTGCTTTGAACTTCGGCGGAAACACGGTCTTTTTGTCCTTGTAGCAGACCCTGCCTACCAGCGCACCTACCATAAAGACACCTATCCACGGGAAAAGAGGCATATAATCAGCCATTCCCGGGGTGCAGTCCATGATGATGCCTGTGGGGATAAGAAGCGGACAGTTAACAGTCCTGTTGAAGTAAGAGATCGTGTCGCCGAGGATTATCCCGTATATGCCAAAAAGGCCGAGCAGCACGTTTGTAAGCTTGTGGTCGATCTTTGCTTTCTTCTCAACGAATTCAACCAGAGCATAAATAAATATTCCACAGCTTAAGAGATGGAGCACGTTAAAAATTATAAGGCAGTCTGCTCCGAATCCATATGTTGCAACAACTGTGACCGCAGTAAGACCCAGTGCCACAGAGATTAGTTTTATACCCCTTCTTACGTTGCTTCTTGAGAATGTGCAGCATACACCGGACACGCCGACAAAAATAACGAGAAAGAACGGATGCATGGCACCCTCAAACCATGGTGCATCAAGATACCTGCAGTCTGCCAGATCGAAGATATACCGCAGGTCCCATGAAATATGCATCCATATGACGAATATCATGGCCAGTCCGCGCATGGCATCCAGTTCATATGCTCTTGTATCACTTTTTCTGCTCATCTTATGCCGTTTTCTTTGATCATCACTTCTCTGCAAGACATGCACCTATGGCTGTGCCAAAGGCAGCACCTTCAGGAACGATGAAGTTGACATCGTAAAGATCGTGGAATGATTCAAGTACACTTCTGCACTGCTTGAAATCAGCGATCTGACCCGTAAATACAATATCCCTGATCCCGGCAACTCTCGAAGAAAGAACAGCCATGGAACCTATCGCCTGGAAAACAAGATTGAAAATACCTGCTGCTTTATCCTCTCTGGTAAGATCATCGGCTGCCTTGCCGAAATTAGATGCCGTTGCACTCATAGGCAATCCGGGAATATCCGATTTTGTAATATCACCTATCGTCAGATCTACCGCCTGAATATTGCCTGCTTCTGCAAGCTCTGCCAGTTTCTCTGCATCATCCATGCCGAGTATGCTGTTACATAACCCTACGAGAGTACCTCCGCCGACACCAGATCCGATAATATGCTTTATCTGATCCTTTGATGCATCAAGATAAGCTGTGCCTGTACCCAGGCTTACAACGACTGCATGATCCAGACCGCTAAGGAACAGACCACCCTTTCCTGTTGCATCAAATTCCTTTATCTCAACCGTATCTATCCCGAGTATCGAACCTGCGGGGAAACCGGCACCGACTCCTGTTATATTGATCCTGTCTATGTCTTCCAGCTTAAGACTGTTATCATTGATCAGCTTGCCAACGGCGCCAAATGCTGAGGTCACAGGATCAGTTGCCTTGACGACTGCTCTATAGCAGATCTCACCATTCTTCATTCCGACAATCTTAGTTGTGCTTCCGCCAACATCCAATCCGACTCTGATACCCATTACAGACCTCCGCCAAATTATTCTTTGTAGATTCTATCACAAATAAGCATGCAATTGTTTTTCTCGGGCAAAAGCGTCAACGCTTGTAAGCGAATGGACCTTCTTGGAAAACCTTACCGCAGAGGCGTCAAAGTAACTACCGGACAGCAGATACTAAAAATAGCCTCGAGGACTGGTTTTCCAAGAAGGTCCATGAGCGTTGGAGCGGGTTACGAGGCTCGAACTCGCGACATTCAGCTTGGGAAGCTGACACTCTACCAACTGAGTTAAACCCGCATAAGCATTAAGAATATTAAAACATCTGCTAACTGATGTCAAATACGGGCGCAGATACTATTTGAGGCATTGAAGCAAACTCAATAAAGTCGCGTGTAAGCTCGTGACGCCAGTCATCATGGACATATGGAATCCAATGCTGCATTACCGAGAAATTGGCCCAGAACAGGAGATATGCTATCTTGTGTGAACAGATAACAGAACCAAGTTCGGTAAACCAGTGAGGCGGGTTGCCTGAAGGTGCCAGACCTTCATAATAATCGATACCTGAATCGAGCATTCTCATGCCGATCTCGGTAAGAGCCGGGATCGCACCTTTCGAGGAAGCAATGGCACACAGGTCAGACAATGACTTGTCAAGCGAATCGAAGAAACCGTCTCCGGATGAAGGTCTGTCGTGATAATAATCCAGTCCAAAGACATCAATAAGATCATCTCCGGGATAACGCGACATATAATCGCTCCTGCTCTTAACAGGACCGTTAGGTGAATAGCAGTATGCAAAACTTGTTATTCCGGCCTGCTCAAGATATGAGGCTGTATAGCGGTACAAAGCTATGTATTCTTCATCTGTCAGATGAGGCCTCCCCCACCAGAACCAGTCGCCGTTGCATTCGTGAAAAGGCCTGAAGATCATCGGGATAGGATTCCCTGAGATATCAACACAGCTGGAAGCAAATTTGACGATCATATCAAGGAAATGAACGTATTTGAGATGCAGATCTCCGCCGGGCATTATGCGGCGCCCGCAATCATCAGAAGTATTATTAGGAGAATAATCATAATAAGTATCAGGTCCGCCCATGGAGAAATTGGGCATGTGGGAAGACAGTGTTATGATGCATCCCTGCCTGTGGAGATTTTTTACCACCTTGATAAGATCTGCCATTTTGCCTTCGTAGCCCAGAAAACTCAGCGTATCTATGCCGACAACGGCAGGCATGGAGCCTGTTACGTGCTTAACATCGGAATCTGTTCCGTCATGTGTTGTGATGCAGATACCGATATGTCCGGCATTCTGGTGGCCGAGCAGCGTTTGGCCCTTATCCGCATACGCCCGAAGAATATCGAGCATTGTGTCGACGGATCTGTTATGCTTGCTGCCCATATACTACTCTCCCTGATCGTACTTCTTCTGGAAATCTCCAAACGGGTCATTGATATCGCTGATGTCACCGCCGAGTTTCTGGATGGCGGACATCATTTCATAGAAAAGTTCGCGTGAGATCGATGCCTGGTTGCGGTTGATATAATTCTTGAACATCTTCACTGCTCTCTCATCACCGTAATCGGCAAGACAGATTACTGCATAGATCTTGTTCTCCATGAATCTGAAAGCGCGGCGCAGTTCGTCATAGATAACATCACTCTTATAATCCTTGCCTATTGCAGCGAGCATTATTACAAGGTCCTCAGAAGGACCCTTCATACCGTCTTCTGTATGTTTCTCAAGCTCATCAATGAGCATCGGAACCGATACTTCAGGGAAAGCTTCTATGTATTTGGAAATTGATTCAGCAACGAAATCACGGACCTGTTCGTAGCTCATGAAGCGTTCCAATACAGCTCCAATAAAGGCCGGTTCTTCCATCTTGATAAGAACATCAAGTGCGGCACGAACCGTCTGGAATTCTATTTCAAAGACTGAGTCATCGTCACCAAGTTCAGTCTCAACCCATGCGGCATTTCCAATCAGATTGGAACAGTAATCCATTACGGCTTGACGGTCTCCCCAGGTCGCCATGCTTTCAATGAGGCTTACAGGAATACCCCTGTCAAGATTAAGTGCTGAGTATTCCAGTGTCTCACAAAGTTCTTCAAAGCCCATCTCTTCGAACACATCCCTTAAGCTCTTGCCTCCAAGCTTCTCATCGGGGGTATTCTCAAGTTCCAATGTAGCTTCATCAGTTGCCACAGTGGCAGCCTGCTGAAGCCTCTGCTCAAAACTCTCATCTGAATCCTGATCATCGCGTCCTGCCTCAAGCTCGTCGGAAAACCTGTCAACTGTCTGCTCAAGAATAAGCGCAGACAGCTCATCGTACCTCTTGAGGATATCTTTGATCTCTTGTCTCATTGCAAGCCTCCCCCTTAGGACAGGATAGCCTTATCGTTTGCAAACTCTTCGCCTGATGCCTTCTCAAACTCGTTGAGGAGATCTTTTACGGTAAGTTTCTTTTTTTCTTCACCCTTAATGTCCAGGATGATATTACCGTTGTTCATCATGATGAGCCTGTTGCCGTGAACGATGGCATCATGCATATTATGTGTGATCATAAGCGTTGTAAGATTGTCACGGCTTACGATCTTCTCTGTCGTATCGAGTACCGTTGCAGCAGTCTTAGGGTCAAGAGCTGCAGTGTGTTCGTCAAGCAGGAGGAGCTTCGGCTTCTGCAAAGTAGCCATAAGAAGCGTTATAGCCTGACGCTGACCGCCGGAAAGAACGCCGACCTTGGATGTGATACGGTCTTCAAGTCCGAGATTAAGTTCAGCTACTCTCTCCTTGAATGCCGCACGCTGCTTGGCAGAGATTCCCCAGACCAGTCTTCTGCTGTGACCTCTTCTTGCCGCGAGAGCGAGATTCTCATCGATTCCGAGTGCTGCAGCAGTACCTGTCATGGGATCCTGGAACACTCTGCCGATATATGCCGCTCTCTTAAAATCAGGAATACCTGTTACGTCTATACCGTCAATGGTTATGGTTCCCTCATCAACAGGCCATACGCCTGCGATGGCATTGAGCAGCGTTGATTTGCCGGCGCCGTTGCCGCCGATGACAGTTACGAATTCTCCCTCTTCGATCTTAAGGCTGACACCGGTCAGTGCCTTCTTCTCATTGACCGTACCCGGATCGAAAGTCTTGCAAACATTAATTACTTCAAGCATCTTTCTTACCTCCGACTGCAGCCTGTGAATTCTTGCCCGCTCTCCTGAATGAATTGATCCTTGCATTCTTAAGGTAAGGAACAGCGAGGCAGATTGCTACGATAATTGATGTGAAGAGCTTCATCATGTTGGAGTCCATCTTGAGCCAGAGGACCAATGTATAGATGAGATAATAGATTATCGCACCGATCGCGATGAAGATCATCCTGAAAGCGAAGTTCATCCTCTTGCCGAGGATTGCATCACCGATTACTTCGCCGATGATAACTGCAGCGAGACCGATTACGATCGCGCCTCTTCCGCTGTTAACATCAGCGAATCCTGAATACTGTGCAAAAAGGCTTCCCGACAGAGCAACAAGGCCATTGCTCAAAGCGAGGCCTATGACTTTGTTGAGATTGATGTTGATACCCTGCGCCTTACTCATCTGGGGATTGCATCCTGTAGCTCTGACAGACATTCCGCGCTCTGTTCCGAAGAACCAGTAAAGAGCTCCGATGATAACGGCTACAAAGCAGAGGCCGACAATGATCGCAGCATTAACGCTTCTGCCTGATACGATAAGCGAATACTTATCAGCACTTACGGCAGTATTTGCCTTGAAGCCCATGATCGCAAGGTTGATAGAGTAAAGAGCATATTGGGTCAGGATACCTGCAAGGATTGCCGGAATGCCGAGCCTTGTGTGCAGGAGTCCCGTGACTGTGCCCGCTATAAGTCCGCATACAAATGCGATGAGTACTGCAATTGCAGGAGGCATGCCTCCGATGATCAGGATAACCGTTACTGCGCCGCCGGTAGAAAATGTACCGTCTACGGAGAGGTCAGCTATATCAAGTATTCTGAAAGTAATATAAACTCCGAGCGCCATGAGAGCCCATATGAGGCCCTGCGACACGCCGGCAGGAATTCTTGACAGGAGTCCTGACAGACTCAACGAACTTAAATACGCACTTAAAGCGTCCATATGTTTTCCTCAATTCACTTAAAAGTAAAATTCGTCAGAGGGGGAAATCTTAAGTTTTCCCCCTCCGGCGATTAAATTTATATCAGATTATAATCTGCAGCGAAGCATTACTCTGCTGCTGTGTAATCATCGGGTACTGTAATACCGAGCTGCTCACAGATTTCAGGGTTGTACTTCTTAATAGGGTTGGGATAGTACTGGATAGCCATTGTGGAGATATCAGCAGCACCTGTAAGGATATCAGCAGCCATCTCACCTGTTGTGCGGCCAAGACCGTAGTAGTCGATAGAAAGTGTAGCAACACCGCATCCTCTCATGATACCCTCTTCACCTGCGATGATGGGTGTACCTGAAGGAAGAGCTACGTTGTTGATAGCCTCTGTGCATGAAGCAGCAGTGTTATCTGTAGGGATGTAGAGAACATCACAGTCGTTGCAAGCCTGTCCTACTACAGATGTGATGTCGTTGGAATCAGCAAATGTGTAGACGTTAACTGTCTTGCCTGCTGCCTGGAGGTACTCCTCAACCTTGTCAGACTGATATTTTGAGTTAGGCTCTGCAGAGCAGTAAACGATACCTACTGTTGTGCAGTCAGGGAACAGCTCTGTAACCATAGCAGCCTGCTCATCAAGAGGGGGAAGGTCAGATGTACCTGAAATGTTGCCGCCTACTGTTCCGTTGAATCCGTCGATCTCAAGAGCAACGCCGTACTCTGTAACGGATGTGCCGAGGATCGGGATCTCACTTGTTGCAGCAGCAGCAGCCTGGAGTGCAGGTGTTGCATTAGCCATGATGAGGTCAACATTCTCAGCTACGAGGTTCTGGCAGATGATAGTTGCTGTAGCGGAATCGCCTGAAGCATTCTGCTCATCGAACTCAACGTGCTCAGCACCGAGCTTGTCAACAAGAGCATCTCTGAATCCCTTTGTAGCGGCATCCAAAGCCTCATGCTGAACGAGCTGGCAGATACCTACATGGTAGACATCCTTCGTGTTGTTTGTTGCAGTACCGCAGGAGGCAATGCCCATAACCATTGCTGCTGAAAGCACTACAGAAATCAGCTTCTTGTTCATAAGTAATTCTCCTTTTGCTTTTAAGCATGTCTTTAGCAGGCTGTATTGCCTGAAAAACCTTGTTAATAATAATATGTTTTAATGTAAAGGTCAAACAAAATGTTATGAAATCAGAATAATCCGAGAGACATCAGGAACAATATGAACACCAGAACAGGGGCAATAAACCTTACCATAACCTTGTAAAGCCCTGCTCTTCCGAACTTCTCACCGTTCTTTGTAACCTCCGATATGACATAATCCGGACCCTTGACCCAGCCGATGAGGATGCATGTAGCGATAGTCACTACAGGCATCAGTATCTGATTGCTCGTATAATCCATGACATCGAGAAGCTGACCTCTCGAACCGTTCGGAAGCATAACATCGAAATAGAAAACGTTATATCCGAGACAGACGACAAGCCCTATACCAAGCGCTATCACAGTCTCTATAGCCGTACTCTTCTTACGGCTGTATCCAAACTGGTCCATAGCCGATGACACAACCGCCTCCAAAAGCGACATTCCGCTTGTCACAGCGGCAAAGAATACCATTCCGAAGAATACGGCGCCAGCAATATTTCCTACTTTTCCCATGGCGGCAAACACCTTGGGAAGCGAAATGAACATAAGGGATGGACCTGCACTCATCCCGTCAGGACCCATAAACACGTATACTGCCGGAATAATCATGATACCGGCAAGGAACGCTACCAGCGTATCAAATATCTCGATCTGGTTGATCGACTTGGCAATGTTCGCCTTATCGGGTACATAGGAACCATATGCGATCATAATGCCCATGGCAACGCTCAAGCTGTAGAAAAGCTGCCCGAGAGCATCCATTACTATGCTGAAGAATTTCTTGACCGTTACACCTTTGAGGTTGGGGATAAGATATACCCAAAGGCCGTCAAGACCCGTAACCTCCTTGCCGTTACTGTCAGTGCCGCTGACAGTGAGGGAGAAAACCGCAATTCCCACTACCATCAGAATCAGGACAGGCATTAACACCTTTGATATATTCTCGATCCCGCCGCTGACACCCATAAATATGATTGCTGCGCAGAACAGCGTAAATATGACCATATACACGACCGGTTCCGTCCTGCCGGAAATAAAATCACTGAAGTACTGTTCGTTGGCTGTATCAGATCCATGTCCTGTTGCAAAGACTACAAAGTACTTGAGTACCCAGCCTCCTATCGCACAGTAATACGGAAGGATAATAAACGGGATAATGCAGGAAAATATGCCTATCCAGCTCCACCCTTTCCCGATCTCCTTATATGCGGTAAGGGGACTCTGCTTCGTCCTGCGTCCTATTGACACCTCTGTTGTCAGGAGTGCAAATCCGAAGGTTACAGCCAGGATGATATAGATAACGAGAAAGAGTCCGCCGCCGTCTCTTGCTGCAAGGTATGGAAATCTCCAGATGTTGCCAAGACCTACGGCACTTCCCGCTGCCGCAAGAACAAAACCTATCGTTCCCTTAAATGAACCTTTCTCCTTAGACATAAAACCTCATATTGCGGACTTGCGCACCTGCTAAAAATGATACCTCTCTTTGCGGACTTGCGCACAAGCGTAGCGCGGAGCACTGAAGCAAAGAGAGGTATCGTTGTTCTGGAGGTACCACCCAGATTTGAACTGGGGAATGGAAGTTTTGCAGACTTCTGCCTTACCACTTGGCTATGGTACCGTTGCCGTAATATTATGCAAAATCAGGAATGATTTGTCAAGGCAAGATATATTCCCGCGCAGATGCCTACACTTGCCGTCAGTATTATCGTCTGAACAGGAAAAGACAGATCCGCTCCGAAGTGCGATATCAGATTGATCGCAGCGACCTGTGACAGGTATACCGGCAATGTGAGTTTGCCGAGAAAAACCGTAAATCTGTTATTAACAAAACGGAACAGCATGCCCTGCCTTGAATGAGCCAGGATAAGCAGCATAGCGCATACAGGTATCATCAGGAATTCACCGCGGGCCGGGAGCGTGAACATGACATATACTCCGCATCCTGTAATAAGCAGGATGCTGACCGCAGTTATCAGAATGCTCTTCGTTCGGGACTTGTCTCCGGATGCAAACCATTCGGCGATCTCATAAGCCGTCATGCCGATAAGGATCTCGGCAAAGCCGCGAAGCATCGACTTATAAAACAGGCCATCCATGACCATAACTCCGGTCAGAGATCCGTACTTCAGATACAGATGTCCAAGGATAAAGAGTGATGCAAGAGGCGCGAAAGCCTTGACGAACGTACTGTAGTATCTGCGTGCCAAGGGGTATATCGCAAACATGGATATCAGCATTACCGACAGATACCAGCTGACATGGTTGGGAGATGTTCCCTTGAATCCCAGCATCTGAATGAGAAAGAATGCCGGAATTGAATCTGCGATCCTTTTTACCGTCTCTGCTATTCCCCAGGAGCGGACAATTATAAGAGATATGAATGACAACACAAAAAAGACAATGTGAACGGGAGCGATCGACTTTATCTTGTGGAGCATGAATCTCACCGTATCATTACCGATGTCATCACTGCCGCGTGTGATGTCCTTACGGATCGAACGGGCAAGGAAGAATCCGGAACACACGAAAAAGAATTCGACGCCTACCGCACCATGGACAAAGAAATACGGTCTCATCCCCCCGAGCTTTTCCGGCTCGCCGAGAAAGTATTTCTCAGCATGGAAGAACAATACCGCCAAACAGAACAAAAACCTATATAATTCGATCTCTCCGTTGATTTTATTGTCTATTTTATTCATAGAAATATTCTATCAGCAGTTGTATAAACTTGCTTATAGTATAATTTAACAAAAGATAAGCAGTATAAACGGGGGTAAATAGTGGGTAAGATAAAGAGATTTCTGATCCAGGGAACATTCTTCTTCCATATCAATAACAGGATCACAAAAACGTTCAAGGGAATCCGCAAAGGGATAGACAACGGCATTGCTCTTGCCATACGCAAGGCCATCTACAGCAAGGGTGAGATACAGAACAACAAGGTCTTCGTAATGACTTTCGAGAACTCATATACCTGTAATCCCAAATACATTGTTGAAGAACTGCTAAAGCGTGATCCCACTCTTGACATCGTATGGGCAATCCCCGTCAACAAGGCAAAGTTCAAGTATAATTTCCCGAGAGGTGTCCGCACCGTTGACAGAGGAACGATGGAGATGTTCGAGGAACAGTCATCGGCAAAAATCTGGATCGACAACGCTCTCAACTGCGTATGGTTCGGACTCCCGAAGAAGCAGGGTCAGGTCTATATCAACACCTGGCACGGCAGCATGGGAATCAAGCGTCTGTCCGGCAATTATATGTGGAGGAAGAGAGCAGCCAAGTGCAACAAGCTCACTGATTACTGCATCACAAACAGCAAGTTCGAAGAAGACGTCTTCAGGACGGAATTCTGGCCTGACGTCAAATTTGTCAAATACGGACATGCCCGCAATGACATATTCTTTGATGAAGAGAGGATCCGACAGGCAAAACAGGCTGTATATCAGACATATGGTCTTGAGGAAGATACTCACATACTTCTCTATGCCCCTACCTTCAGGGATGACGGCAGAGACGGATTCTTCAATCTTGATTTCGAGGAGATAAGGCAGTGCGTTGAAGACAAGTTCGGCGGCAATTGGGTAGTAATAGTACGTCTCCACTTCAAGGACAGGATAAAGGCAGGTCAGATCAGGTTTGGAGATAAGATCAGAAACGGCGGAGGATACCCTGACATGCAGGAACTCATGGCTGCAACAGATATCGGCATCACCGATTACTCAAGCTGGGCATATGACTATATCCTCACTAAGAGACCAATGTTCCTGTATTGTCCCGATCTCTCATATTATGAGGGCGGAAGAGGATTCTACTATCCCATCGAGACAACACCTTTCCCCATCTCCAAGGATCAGGATGAGATGATGAAGCAGATAACGGAATTCGACAATGAGCAATACCTCGTTAAGGTTGACGAATTCCTCAAGGATAAAGGATGTTACGAAGAAGGAACTGCGGCAAAACGTTCCGCAGACCTGATACTGAATATAATCAAGGGGGACAGCAAATGAATACCGCTCTTATTTTCGCAGGCGGCGTCGGCAGAAGAATGAACTCGGGTTCTGTTCCGAAGCAGTTTCTTGAACTCGACGGAAAGCCGATCATAATCCATACGATCGAACATTTCGATAAGCACCCGATGATAGATTCCATCGTGGTCGTTCTTGTCGAAGACTGGATCGAACCCTTTAAGGAAATGCTGACAAAGTTCGGCATCACGAAAGTCGTATCCGTTGTTCCCGGCGGTAAGACGGGACAGGAATCCATCCGCAACGGTCTGTATGAGATCGAGGAGATAAGTGATGTTCCCGCCTCAGAAGTCATCGTTCTCATCCACGACGGTGTGCGTCCTCTGATAAACGAGAAAGTAATCACCGATAATATCAATGCCGTAAAGGAATTCGGCAACGCGATAACTGTGGTTCCCGCTATCGAGACCGTAATCGAGATCGATAACGACGGCGATATCTTCAAGGTGGCAGACAGAAGCATATACAGGCTTGCAAGGGCACCTCAGAGTTTCATCCTTGCCGACATCCTCAATGCTCACAGAAGATCCCTCAAGGATGGTACGGACTACATCATCGACTCGGCAATGCTGATGCGTCATTACGGCGCGATACTTCATACAGTCGAAGGACCGATCGAGAATATTAAGATAACTACACCTATGGACTATATCGTTTTCAAGGCGATGGCAGAGGCAAGAAAGAACGGAGAGATATGATGGCTCATATTCTTGACAGAGTAACAGAAGACAAATCGGTAAACTGGGAAGCTCTTAAAGGCTCCTCTATCCTCATTACCGGCGGCACGGGACTTGTAGGTTCCGTTATAGTCCGCATTCTCCTTTATGCAAACAAGACTTCGGATGCGGATATCAGGATCACGCTTATCGTCAGAGACAGCAATAAAGCTAAGAGGATCTACGGAGAAGACTTCGGAGATCTTAATATTATTGAGGCAGACCTTTGCAAGGGAATCGACATCGATGACCGGTTTGATTACATAATCCATTGTGTCTCCATAACGAACTCGGCAATGATGGTAAGCAATCCCGTTGAGACGATCGACACTTCGTACAGAGGAACATATTCCATGCTCGAGTGTGCCAGAAAGAGCGGTTCAAAGGGAATGGTTTATATTTCTTCAATGGAGGTTTACGGTGTCACAACAGAAGACATGAATCCGGTAACAGAAGACAAGCTCGGATTCGTTGACCTGTCCAATGTGCGCAGTTCCTATCAGGAAAGCAAGAGGATATGCGAACTCCTCTGCACTTCCTATGCTTCCGAATATGATGTCCCTGTATGTAGCGCAAGGCTTGCACAGACCTTCGGATTCGGTGTCAGCACCGAGGAGAAAAGGATCTTCGCACAGTTTGCAAGAAGCATATTGAGCGGCAATGACATCGTTTTGCATACAACAGGTGATTCTGTAGGCAACTACTGCGACACACTGGATATGGCATCCGCCATCCTCTGTCTCCTGACAAACGGAGCGAAGGGTGATTCATACAACATAGCAAATGAGGATAATTCATGCCGCATAAAGGAAATGGCAGGTCTTTGTGCTGACAGGATCGCAGAAGGCAGGATCAAGGTAGTCTTTGACATCCCGGACACCAATAAGTTCGGCTATGCCCCTGCAACATGCATGAGACTTGATTCTTCGAAGATGAGATCACTCGGATGGGCTCCGCAGTACTCTCTTGAGGATATGTATGCTCATCTGATCTCATACTGGAACGGGTCCGATCTGTCATGATCAACACATCAGATGCCATCCGCACCGCCCATATCGACGGCTGTGTCATCTTAAGCGATGATGATCTTCACCGTCTCCAGCAGACTTTGCTTCATATGCTTGATGATATTCAGGAAGTGATGACAGAAAACAACATCAGATTCTCCCTCGGCGGTGGTTCTGTTCTCGGAGCTTTCAGACACAAAGGATTTATCCCTTGGGATGACGACATAGATATCAATATCCAGCGTTCCGAATTCATGAAGTTCCTCCCGAAGTTTGAGGAAAAGTTCGGCGATAAGTACTGGATCCATATACCGGGCAAGACACCGGGCTACGCCCTGCTCTTCCCACAGATAAGACTTAAGGGCACTTCTGTCAGAACAAGAGATGATTTCAACAATGATGAGAGCGGTGCATGCATAGATTTCTTTTATATTGAGAACACCCCTGATAATCCTCTGTCACGCTTCATCCACTATATCGGATGCCAGTACTGGGGATTTGCGGTATCATGCCGCAAGTTCTGGAGAGACAGATCTTCCCTTACGGCATTTGCCCGGAACACAGGCAATAGGGCTTTGCAAAAGACCGTAAGGCTCAAGACTTTCATCGGTTGGATGTATGCTTTAAGATCACTCGATAAGATGACAGCCAAAGCGGACAGATGGAACGGAAGATGCAAAGATGAGACCTCATCCTTTGTGACTGTTCCCACGGGAAGAAAACACTTTCGCGGAGAACTGAGGAAAAGAGATGTCCTTTTGCCGGGTGCGTCACTTCAATTTGAAGGCCGCAGCATCCCCTGCCCCGGCAACGTCGGTGAATATCTGAGTCAGTTATACGGCGATTATACTTCCATCCCTGAGGAAGGCCGGCGCGAGAAACATATCTATTTTGAACCTTTCTCAATTTAAGGCAATAAAAAATCCCCAGCTGATCTGGGGAATTTCATGGTGACCCGTACGAGAGTCGAACTCGTCACTCCGCCGTGAAAGGGCGACGTCTTAACCGATTGACCAACGGGCCTTTTGTGGTAGCGGCAGCGGGATTTGAACCTGCGACCTGCCGGGTATGAACCGGACGCTCTGGCCAACTGAGCTATGCCGCCATATGATGTCGCCTTTCAAGGCGCTTAAGAATTGTAGCAACTTAAATGCTTAATGTCAAGAAAAACTCCCGCAAAGCTGAAAAGCAATGCGGGAGTTTTTAATTAAGCAACCTTAATATTACTTAACCTCGAGCTCTGCGCCGGAATCAGCGAGCTTCTTAACGAGCTCGTCAGCCTCATCCTTGGAAACGCCTTCCTTGAGGTTAACAGGAGCCTTCTCAACGAGCTCCTTAGCTTCCTTAAGGCCAAGACCCATAACGTCCTTAACAGCCTTGATAACGCCCATCTTAGAATCACCGAAGCTCTTAAGAACAACTGTGAACTCTGTCTGCTCAGCTGCTGCTGCTGCGCCGCCTGCTGCAGGTGCTGCAGATACAACTGCTGCTGCAGATACGCCGAATTCTTCCTCAATAGCCTTCTCAAGCTCAAAGAGCTCTACAACGGACAATGTCTTGATCTCATCAAGAATGCTTGTTACTTTCTCACTTGCCATTTTATTTTCCTCCAATTCAATATAG
>Ga0247611_10001932_pt1 | contig 35373 bp, 28 predicted proteins | sample 177DNAGHGhighgp2_FD_192422 | JGI IMG/M metagenome (GOLD analysis project Ga0247611, IMG submission 192422) | Sheep rumen microbial communities from Palmerston North, Manawatu-Wanganui, New Zealand - 1770 DNA GHGhigh gp2 | ecosystem: Host-associated > Mammals > Digestive system > Stomach > Rumen... | reverse complement strand
CGTATGGATATCCATTGAAACGCTAAGAGTAATCCATTGGAATGCTAAGAGTAATCCATTGGAACGCTTTGAGTGTTCCAATAGAACAATAAAATTAACGTAATCGCTTCACCATAAAGGCTACTGCGATTACGTTAATTTCTATCTGTAATTCTTAATCTCAAGCTCGTCTTCGCTCGATAAAGCAAGAACGAACTCTTACTTTATGTTTACTTTAGCACGACCTTCTTGCCGTTGATGATGTAGAGACCACGTCCAGGAGTAGTGATGCGCTGTCCCTGCAGATTATAGATGGCGTTCTTGAAGCGGTTGTCGGCCTTAACGGCATTGATGCCATTGATTACCTCGCCGTCGAGCACAACCTCCTTGAGGTTCTTGATGCCTACCACCTTGAAGTACTTCTGGACGTTGCCGCAGATAAGAACTTCCTTGTGGATGTTAGCATTGTTGTCCTTGACGTTCAGCTTCTCGCGGAAGACGGACTTAGCGGCGAGCTGCACGGGTACAACCTCTGTGAATGCAGGACCTACAAACTCTGTGCCTTTGCCAACGCTTTCCCAATCGTTGGCAACAATAGCGATGTTGGTGTTGATAGAGTCAACCACAACATTTGTAGAGTTGACGGCACCTGCGATAAAGCCCTTAACCCACACGTCGGCATCGGCAGCGATGGTCTCGGCAATCTTGTCAGGGTTGAGCTGCAGCAGGTCGCTGACTAGGTATGGATTCTCCTTAGAGCCGTCGCCGGTGAATACTATGGGGTCATCAATGATTTCAGAGCCGTTTGCATTTGAAATGCTTGTAACAACGAGTTCTGTGCCATATTGCGAGCCTCCGTCGTAGACCAGACCAGTGATGTTATAGAGCGTTCCGTCTTTCTTGAGCGAGCCAAGGAGTCCGAGTTTGAAGCGGTCGTAGAGTGCTATGGCAGTTCCTTCTGTGTCCTCAGCCTTACCGTCGGCATTGATTTTCACACTCTTGGCTGTGATGAGGTCAGCATTGTAAGCTGCTATCTCTTCAAGAGCATCCATTCCAACGGGGATGATTTCCACTGAGTCACTTACGACGATAGTGCTATTGAGTTCGTTGGTACCCTTGATGGCCTGTATGAATCCGCCATTGCTGTTCAGCTTGACGTTAAGAGTGCCGTTGAGTTTCTGTCCGAGTTTAGCTTCGATGCCGAGGTTATATAAGTCGATGGCACCAGTAGCGTCGCGCACGAAGAGTTCAGTCTTGCCGTTGTTCACGTTGGCATAGACAACCTGTGCGTTGGTAAGTGTGAGCGTAGCCTCATCGCCGTTGGTGAGAGCCTTCAGGGCTGCAATATTCTCGGCAGTCTTCAGTTCTTCAGTGGGAATGTCGAAACTGTTCTTTCCCTCATAGCTTACGAGGAAGCCCCCTGTGAGTTCTGGAGTAGTGACATTGTTCTTCACATACTTCTGCAGTTTGCCCTGGAACTCCACCTGTGCATCCGCTTTCACAAGCAGACAGGTAGTCTCGTCGAAGTTTGCTTTGTCGAAGCTGGTAGCACGGTAGACGGTAAGCAGAGCGGTGCCTCCCTTCTCGTCGGCGATGGTCAGGGTGACATTGCCGTAGAGCTGTTGGCTCTTGTTGCGATCGAAGACGGGATTGTCTACTATGTAGCCCTTCACACAGTATTCTGTGGTGGTGGTGGCAGCATCTTCAAGACCGTTGATAATCTCGAGTGCCTCTGCCACAGTGATTTGCGGTGTGCCAGGAATGATGATAGGATCGCCGCCTTCGCCGCCACCGCTGGATTCACCTTTTACGGTGACTTCGATACTGACGCTCTGTGCCTCATACTCGTCGTTGCCCTCGAAGGCAGCGGTGAGTGTGGTCTTGCCGGCAGCCACAAGTGTGATGGTACCATCGGCAGCGATGGTAGCGGCATCTTTGTTCGAGCTGCTGTATGTGACAGTGAGATTGTTCTCGTTGGTAAGTGCCAACGTCACTTCTTGTCCGATGGTCAGCGTGGTGGAAGCCTTGCCCCAAGAGAGGCCTGCAGGCTTCTTAGCCGTACCCTGGTAGAGTTTGATGTCGTCAATACGGGCATTGGACTTTGTAGTCATCTCGAATTTGATGCTGATCTCAGCAGTCCCCTCAGCTACTGTGACGGTGTAGGTATCGGTATTGCCAGAGCGTGCTTTCTCGCCGAGCGTGGCACCTGTTACCGACAGGCTTAGATCGCTGCGGTTAGTCTTGAACGAGAGCGTCATATTTCCGCTCTTACCATTGAGGGCAACATTTGCCTCAAACGTACCTCCGTTCTTGGCAATGAGCAGCTCAGGGGCTGTGCCTCCAGCAGAACTTTCGTTAAGATAAATCTTGGTACCGCTCTTTATCTTAGTCGGGTCTTTATCATCGTAGACTGTTCCTGTGAACGTATAATTTTCGTTCACACCATTAGGATCTTCGGCAGTGAAGCTGCTCCAGTCCTCCTGCCAGATGATGTCCTCAGCATAGGCAGACATGCCGAACATGACGAGCATGCTCATCAAAACATAGCGTAAATTTTTTACCATAATAAAAAAGTGTTAAGTGAATAATTTGGTTAGAAATTTGCTGCAAAATTAGTGAATATTCATTTACGAAGCAAATAATTTCAATTGTAATTCGTTATAATAAGGTATAATTGTCTGAAAACGCGAAAAATATTTTGTGGCAAGGATAAAACGAAGTATCTTTGCAAACTAAAAGCGCCTGGAGGTTTCAAGTTTCAAGTTTCAGGTTTCAAGTTTCAGGTTTCAAGTTTCAGGTTTCAAGTTTCAGGTTTCAAGTGAAAATAGAAAAAACAATAAAGTATATGGAATACAATTTTAGAGAGATCGAGAAGAAATGGCAGAAGCGATGGGTGGAGAACGGAACCTACCGCGTGGTTGAGGATGAGAATCGGAAGAAGTTCTACGTGCTGAACATGTTCCCCTACCCCAGCGGCGCTGGTTTGCATGTGGGCCATCCTCTAGGTTATATCGCCTCTGACATCTACGCACGCTACAAGCGTCTGCAGGGCTATAACGTGCTGAATCCCATGGGCTACGATGCCTACGGACTGCCTGCTGAGCAATATGCCATACAGACGGGACAGCACCCTGCCATCACAACCGAACAGAACATCGCCCGCTATCGCGAGCAGTTGGACAAGATAGGCTTTTCGTTCGACTGGAGCCGCGAGGTGCGCACCTGTGACCCTGGCTACTACAAGTGGACGCAGTGGGCCTTCCAGCGCATGTTCCGCTCGTATTTCAGTTCGAGCAGTCAGAAGGCACAGCCCATCATAAAGCTCATCGAACACTTCGAATTGATGGGTACTGAGGACTGCGGAGCCGTGGGTAGCGAGGATCTGCACTTCACTGCTGCCGAGTGGGCATCGTTCTCTGAGAAAAAGAAGCAGGAGGTGTTGATGAACTATCGTATTGCCTACCTGGCCGAGACGATGGTGAACTGGTGTCCTGCCCTAGGTACTGTTCTGGCCAACGACGAGGTTGTGAACGGTGTATCGGAGCGTGGCGGCTATCCAGTAGAACAGAAAAAGATGCGCCAGTGGTGCCTCCGTGTGTCGGCATACGCCCAGCGTCTGCTCGACGGTCTGGAGAAGATAGATTGGAGCGACTCCATCAAGGAAGCTCAGCGCAACTGGATAGGCCGTTCAGAAGGTACAGAGATGGAATTCAAGGTGGCCGACAGCGACCAGCATTTCACCATTTTCACTACCCGTGCCGACACCATCTTTGGTGTGACATTCATGGTACTGGCTCCTGAGAGCGAGCTGGTAAAACAGCTGACAACGAATGACCAGCAGCAGGCTGTAGAAGAGTACCTGGCCTACGTAAAGAAGCGTACGGAGCGCGAACGCCAGATGGACCATCGCGTCACGGGTGTCTTCTCAGGCTCTTATGCAATCAATCCCTTCACGGGCGACAAAATTCCAGTATGGATTTCTGAATATGTGCTGGCTGGTTACGGCACAGGTGCCATCATGGCCGTGCCTGCACACGACAGCCGTGACTACGCCTTTGCCAAGCATTTCAACCTGCCCATCATCCCACTTATCGAAGGTGCTGATGTGTCAGAGGAGAGCTTCGATGCTAAAGAAGGTACAGTTATGAACTCTCCTGCAGCTGGAAAGACAGCACTCGACGGCTTCTCGCTCAACGGCCTGACCGTAAAAGAGGCTATTGCCGCCACGAAGAAGTTTGTTACAGAGCATCAGTTGGGGCGTGTTAAGGTGAACTATCGTCTGCGCGATGCTATCTTCTCTCGCCAACGCTACTGGGGTGAGCCGTTCCCTGTCTACTACAAGGACGAGATGCCATATATGATTCCGAAGGAGTGCCTGCCTCTGGAGCTGCCCGAGATCGACGAGTACAAGCCCACTGAGACGGGCGAGCCGCCACTCGGACGCGCAAAGCACTGGGCCTGGGATACGAAGACCGATAGTGTGGTCGATTGTTCTGCAATCGACAATAAGTCTGTCTTCCCCCTCGAACTCAACACTATGCCTGGCTTTGCAGGCTCTTCGGCCTACTATCTGCGCTATATGGATCCCCACAACGACCAAGCCCTCACGGACAAGGATAAGAATGAGTATTGGCGTTCAGTAGACCTCTACGTAGGCGGCTCGGAGCATGCCACAGGCCACCTTATCTACTCGCGCTTCTGGGATAAGTTCCTCTACGACTCGGGCTATACCTGCGAAGACGAGCCCTTCCGTAAACTCATTAACCAGGGCATGATTCAGGGTCGCTCCAACTTCGTCTATCGCATTGAGGACGAGGGAACCGACAAGGGCAAATTCGTGAGTCTGGGGCTGCGCGATCAGTATAAGGACACCACTCCTATTCACGTCGATGTGAACATCGTGGCCAACGATGTTCTTGACATCGAAGCCTTCAAGGCCTGGCGTCCAGAATACAACGATGCACATTTCATCCTAGAGAACGGACAGTACATCTGCGGCTGGGCCGTTGAGAAGATGTCGAAATCGATGTACAACGTTGTCAACCCCGACAGCATCGTAGAGCGCTATGGTGCCGACACATTGCGACTGTTTGAGATGTTCCTCGGACCAGTAGAGCAGGCCAAGCCCTGGGACACCAACAATATCGAGGGTTCACATCGCTTCCTGAAGAAATTCTGGAAGCTGGTGGCTGATGGGGCTAATGGGACTAATGAAGCCAATAAGGAGTCGCTGAAGAGCCTACACAAGCTTATTAAGAAGGTGACGGGCGACATTGAGCAGTTCTCATATAACACCGCTATTTCGGCCTTCATGATATGCACCAATGAACTGTCACAGCAGAAATGCACGGACCGCGATATCATGAAGACACTCGTGGTGCTGATAGCCCCCTTTGCTCCCCATATGGCCGAAGAGCTGTGGGAGATACTTGGTGGTGAAGGCAGCGTCTGCGATGCCCATTGGCCTGAGTGGGACGAGCAGTATCTCGTAGAAAGCGAAGTGAAGATGGGTGTGGCCTTCAACGGCAAGACTCGCTTCGACATGGCTTTTGCTGCCGATGCAGACAACCAGACCATCGAAAACACCGTTCGTAACGACGAGCGCACAGCAAAATACGTGGAAGGCAAGCAAATCGTGAAGGTGATTATCGTTCCAAAGAGAATGGTGAACCTGGTATTGAAGTGATGTTACATGTTTTAAGTATGAGGTTTGAGATTCGAGATATGATGTTAAAGGTGCGAGGTGCGAGAATAGTTTTTGCGCTTGTTGGGCTATTTGCGGCCATTGCTGCCCATGCACAGGTGTTAGGCACATGGAAGAGTTACTTGTCGTACCATGAGCCTCAGCAGATTGTGAAAGGCGGCAACCGCCTCTTTGTGTGTGCCTCAAACGGCCTTTACAGTTACAATCTCAACGATCATAGCATCATCACCTACGATAAAGCGCGTCAGCTCAACGATACGGAGGTGAGGATGATAGCATGGAATCCCACGACAAAGAAACTCATAGTCGTATATGAAGATGCGAACATCGACCTGATTGACCAGAACGACGAAAGCACCAATATCAGTGCACTCTACACCAAAGCCCTACCCTACGCAAAGACCGTCAACGCCATCAGCATGCATGAGCAGTATGCCTATCTGGCACTGCCTTTCGGCATCATGAAAGTAGACATGCAGAAAAATGAGATTGCCGAGACCTACATGCACAAACTTAACATCGCAACAACGGGTGTCAAAGGGGACAGTATCTATGCACGTGTCGAGGCTACATCTACCTATCTGATAGGAGCAGCCTTGAAAGACAATCTCATCGATATTCATAACTGGAAGATAATAGCTAGCGTGCCTGATGGCATATTCCCCACAATGAACAGAGATTGGACCGAATATATCGAAACCGTGCGTACGCTCAATCCTGATGGTCCGAAATACAACAATTTCGGTTTCCTGCGCTTCAGCCACGGCAGCCTATACGGCACTGACCACAGTCATCGCCAGGGCTACCTCGTAGATTACGAATATCCGGCCACAATACAACAGCTGGACGGCAACGGCGAATGGACCATCTTCGATGAGGACATAAAGGGAAAATTTGAGGGAACGGACAAACCGGAGTTTTGGACTTTTGTAGACATGTCGGCAATGGATGTCGACCCCTTTGACCCTACCCACGTCTTCGGCGGCAGCCGCACAGGCTTATTCGAGTTTCGCAACGGCAAGTGCGTGGCCTATTATCATCCAGAAAACAGTGGACTTAAAAGCACCTTCGACAGGAATAACTCGTATATCGTGATAGAAAGCGTGATGTTCGACGGCAACGGCAACCTGTGGATACTACAGAGCATGACTCCAAACAACACGCTAGTATGCCTCACCAAGGAAGGAGAGTGGCAGACTCCATACCTGCCACAACTGCTGAATTCGGGAGCGTCGCTGGCTTCGCTGGAGTCGCTCATCATGGACAGTCGCGGACTGATATGGTTTGTTAACAACCACTTCACCAAAGGGGGCTTCTTCTGCTACGACCCTGAGACGGGAAAGATAGTGAAAGAAGTGTACGGATTCAACAATCAGGACGGAACTACCTATGGCGGCGACAACTATCGTGTGGCTGTGATACGCGAAGACATGAAAGGCAACCTCTGGATAGGAACGTCGCTCGGACTCTTCTATATTGAAGCCAGCGACATCACCGCTGACGAGATGCAGGTAAAACAGGTGAAGGTGCCTCGCAATGACGGTTCCGACCTAGCAGACTATCTGCTCGACGGTGTCAATATCACTGACATTGCCATCGATGGTGCTGATCGTAAGTGGGTTTCCACGATGAACAGCGGAGTCTACCTGATTAGCGAAGACAATATGGAGGAGGTGCATCACTTTACTGCAGATGACTCGCCACTACTATCGAACACCGTGCTCAGCGTGGCTGTAAATCCACAGAATGGCGAGGCATTCTTCGGCACAGATAAAGGCCTTTGCTCGTATATCAGCGATGCCACTACAGCCGTCGACGAGATGAAGAAAGACGATGTCTATGCCTTTCCCAACCCTGTGCCGTCGGGCTATAACGGCCTCATCACCGTGCGTGGACTGAGTTTCGATGCCGATGTGAAGATACTGACCATCGACGGACGACTCGTGGCTCAGGGACGCTCTAAGGGCGGTACGTTCACCTGGAACGGACGTGACCAAAGCGGACACCATGTGGCCTCGGGTGTTTACATGATTGCTACGGCTACAAGCGAAGGCAAGAGCGGAGTGGTGGCAAAAGTAGCAGTTGTAAAGTAGGCTTCAGAATTCATAGTTTGTCGACAAGCGAAGCAACAAAGTCGATTTCAAAGTTCAAAGATGCTAAAAACAAATATAACTAAAGAGGTTCGAGACTATGTGTTCATCACCGTCGGACTGCTACTATATGCCTTCGGCTTCACCGTATTCCTCATGCCCTACGAGATAGTGACGGGCGGCGTTACGGGCATATCGGCCATCATCTATTATGCCACTGGATTCCGCATCTCATACACCTATCTTATTTTAAATGCTCTGCTGCTCGCCGTGGCCTTGAGGGTGTTGGGATGGCGATTCCTGACGAAGACCATCTATGCCATCTTCATGCTCTCGTTCCTGCTCGGACTGTTCCAGGAGCTGATGCCTACCGACAGCAACGGACATGTTGTGAAGATACTGGGTGATGGACAGAAGTTCATGTCGCTCATCTTGGGCTGTGGCATCACTGGAACGGGCCTGGCAGTGGTGTTCCTCAATAACGGCTCAACGGGAGGCACAGACATCATCGCTGCATCGGTGAACAAGTTTCGCGACATCTCGCTCGGCACCGTGCTCGCCTTCGTCGACTTCGTCATCATAGGCAGCTGTCTGTTCATACCGCAGTTCGGCAACATACTCGAACGTTCCTATATGGTGGTATTCGGCCTCTGCACGATGGTGATTGAAAACATTATGCTCGACTTCATCATGAATCGTCAGCGACAGTCGGTGCAGTTCATGATTTTCTCTAATAAATGGCAGGAGATAGCCAATGCCATCGGCACTGGACTGGACCACGGCGTAACTATCCTTGACGGCCACGGATGGTATACAGGCCACGAGCGGAAGGTGCTCTGTATTCTGGCGAAGAAGAGCGAGAGTAACCTCATCTTCCGCATCATCAAACAGATAGACCCACAGGCCTTCGTCTCACAAAGTGCCGTCATCGGTGTGTTCGGTGAAGGATTTGATAAGATAAAGTAATGAAAATAGTATTTGCTACCAATAACAAGCATAAGCTCGAAGAAGTGAGCGCCATTGTGGGCGACAGCGTAGAGATTGTTTCGCTAGCCGAGATAGGCTGCCACGATGATATCCCTGAGACGGGTTCCACGCTCGAAGAAAACGCCCTGCAGAAAGCCCGCTACGTGTGGGATCACTACCACCTGCCCTGCTTTGCCGACGATACTGGCCTAGAGGTAGAGGCACTGAACGGAGCGCCAGGTGTCTATAGCGCCCGTTATGCCGGTGGTGAAGGACACGACAGCGAGGCCAACATGGCCAAGCTGCTAAAGGAGCTGGGCGACACCAGCCAACGCGAGGCACGTTTCCGCACCGTCATTGCCCTAATACTACCCTCGGAAGGCTCACAGGCACAATCTGCAGAGCACTTTTTCGAAGGCATTGTAGAGGGCGAGATTACCCGTGAACGCAGCGGTTCTACCGGCTTCGGCTACGACCCCATATTTCGTCCAAAGGGCTATAATCAGACTTTTGCCGATATGGGGGCTGAAGAGAAAAATCATATTAGCCATCGCGCCAGAGCCACACAAAAGCTGGCAGAATTTCTGTTGAGATAAAAGACAATATGCCTACAAACATATTACCTTTTTTATTTTATCTTGCTATTAACCTGCTATTTGTCGCAAAGTATGGGTTAAGATTCCTTTCTGTCACAAGTGTTTTGTTATTAGCACTTGCTTATGTATTGTTTGTTACGACAATAGTATATATAAGCAGACGATTCAGTAATAGAATATTATGCGCATTTGTTGTCATTCTATTTTTGTTATTGCTCATCGCTCAATACAGTATAGACCCCTATACTATTCAAGTGGACAGATGGTCGGCAATACACAATTGGATTAAGAATTTATTCGAGGGAGTCTACCCTTATTCAGCACAGACACATCTGGGAGGCTATGGTTCACCATTTCCTGTCTGGCAGATTATACATATACCATTTTATCTGTTAGGGAACGTAGGACTGTCTGTATTCTTTTTCACTGCAATATTTCAATATGCAGTAAGTTTGGTATATGGTAACAAGGCTGCACTGACGGCTTCTCTCCTATTAATATTTTCTCCCTGCTATGTTTATGAAATAATTGTTAGAAGCGATTTGATAGCCAATTTTCTGCTGATTGTTTCTCTTGTACTATTATTAAGCAAATATCGCGTAACATTAGATCGAATGTGGGTATTGTTAGCATGTTTATGCGGAATGGCGATGAGCACCCGTTTGAGTGCCTTAATACCCTTTATGGTCTATTATTTGGCAGAATACTTTAGAAGTAGTTGGAAGATACGCATAGGCTTTCCATTGATAGCACTTTCAGTCTTTGTACTCACCTTTCTGCCTTTCCTGTTTTGGGATAGCCAGATGCTACTGTTTTTTGAATATAATCCCTTTGTGCTACAGTCGCGACAGGGCCATCTTTCAGACTTCTTGCTTTTCATCCCCTTAGGATTATGGCTTTCGCTGCGGTGGAAAAGTTCAATGCGCCTTTACATGTTTAATACGGCAATGATTCTACTGTGCCTGGTCATCGTGACATTCATGCATAATATGTATCTCAACAACAATTGGGACGAACTGTTCATGTCATCCTACGATATTACCTATTTCAATATGTCGTTGCCATTTCTGATGCTTGCCATGTTTGACGAAAAGGCGTAACTGCCTGCTGATGAAAAATATTAGGAATTACTATTTTTTTTGTATTCAATTTCAGATTCTACAGAGAATGTCTTATTTTTGCACAGATTTATTGCATTTCAATTCTGTTGTAAAGATGAGAAACAACCTGAACAAACTATTGTTGCTACTAATGGTGCTGCTCACGGCCAATTCGACTGAGGCGCAGACACTTAAGGGCATGTCGAAATATGTAGAGCATGTGATCGACGAACAGTCGGCTGTAGACTCCGTGCAGCAGGAGATGGACTCACTGCGCCGTATAGTGCAGGAACTGCGGCTGAAGGAGATGATGATGCAGCAGGAACTCGATGCCAACGACAAGTCGGTACGAGAAGACTCAATGCGACGGCTACAGCGTCAGCAACAGATAGACTCGATGAAACATGTGACCCCAGGCGCTCCGCTCATCGTTGAAGGCGACACCCTCTTCATCATCTATGCCCAGATGGGGGGCGAAGATGCCCGTCACCGTGTGGAGAGTGCTGAACGGAAAATCATGCAGATAGGTAAGAGTCTGCGTACGACCACCGACAGCGTCTACGTATTCGACTCGGAGCTGACCAGTGACGTGATGTGCGGCGAGGTAGTCATCATCAGCATCAGCGATCTCGACGGACTCTGGTCGCATGCTTCGCGACAAGAATTGGCACGTCAGCACGCACGCATCATCAACGTGAAGATAGAACAGCTGCAGGAGGAATACGGACTAAAGGCAAAGCTCTACGGGCTGGCTTGGGCGCTGGTACTCATCGTTGTCCAGATTATCTTCTTCCTGCTGACGCAACGGCTTATAATGTGGATCAGAAAAGAGATTGCTGGTGGACTGCGCGGACGGCTGCACTCGCTGGTGTTCAAGGACTACGTACTGCTGAACGTCGAGCAGGCCAAGCGCATCCTCTTCCTCCTGACACGCATTCTGCAGGTGGCACTGATAGTCCTCCAGTTGTTTATCTCGCTTCCCCTACTCTTCTCTATCTTCCCTGAGACGGAGAAGTTCACGTGGAACATGATAAACTACGTGTGGTCGCCACTGCGCGATATCTTCCTCTCATTCGTTGAGTATTTCCCCAACCTGGTAAAGATAATCGTCATCATCTACGTAGTGCGATGGGTGCTGCGCGTCATCAAACACATGAGCGACGAGATAGCCGCCGGAAGGCTGAAGATAGACCGCTTCTATCAGGATTGGGCCACTCCAACCTATCACATCATCCGCATATTCGTACTGGCCTTCACCATCATCGTCATCTGGCCACTGCTGCCAGGCAGTGAGTCGGGCATCTTCAAGGGTGTGTCCATATTCGTTGCTGCCCTCTTCTCGCTCGGTTCCACGGCCTCTATCGGCAACCTCATCTCAGGCATTATCATCACCTACATGCGGCCCTTCCTCGTCGGCGACTTCGTGCAGATAGGCGAACGCGAGGGAACAGTCATCGAGAAGAACGCCTTTGTCACCCGACTTCGCGACATCAAGGAGAACATCATCACCGTGCCGAACAACTCGATACTCTCGCTGCCTACAGTCAACTATACAGCTGCGGCCAGGGCTGCTGGCGGTACCATCGTGCACAGCGACTTCACCTTTACTTATAAGGTGTTCCGCGAACAGATTGAGCCCCTGCTACTACAGGCTGCCGGACGCTGCAAACTGCTGATGAAGACACCAGAACCCTTCGTACTGGTGACACAGCTCGAAGACTTCTACACACGCTACCAGATAAATGCCTACACGCAGGAGACACAGCGCCTGTGGGAGGTGTACAGCGAACTGCACAAGAATATCCTTGACGTGTTCCGCGAGAATAACCTCGAACCCACGTCAAGCCATTTCGTCAAGGTGAATCAGTGATTTTTAGCAAGAAAGACCTATGAACTCCGGCATAACACCACTATATGGTCGTGACTTTACAACCTGTATTCGAGGTCTTGCAGTACTTCTGATAGCAATCTTCCATGTATTGTTAGAATGGGATGGCATGCCTCGATACATCAATCTGACGGGTTCTGTCTGTGTAGCGACATTCTTGTTTTTATCTGGCTATGGTATTCATGAGTCTTATAAGAAAAATGGTTTGAAAGACTATTGGCATAAGCGTTTCAAGCGTATCATATTACCTTACACTCTGTTTATTACACTCTTGATTCCATTTACATCTGATTACAATCTAAAAGACTATTTACTTGACATCACTTATATCCACTCCTCTTATTGGTTTATAGAGTTTTTGGTGTGGAATTATATCATCTACTGGATAGTCCAAAAGTACTTCAGCAAATATCTTTTTACTATATTTTTGCTATTTGCGATATTTGGAGTCAACTTTCTGATGCAAATGGAAGCCGAGCAAGTATTATCATTTCCTGCTGGTATATTGTTGTCAAAGCATATAGACAGCATACGACTATTGAGCAAGAAGAACTTGGTATTAATAGCAACCGGGTGTTTTGTATTTGGCTCTTTTTTCCTGCTGTTGAAGGAAGTGCCTACTATTCATGCCTATAAGGGTTCTATAGCGTACAACTATATCCTGTTGATGATAAAGTTGCCTATGGGAATCACGTTATCCTTGATACCGTTGTTCATACCCTTTGTTCTTCGCTCCCGCTTGTTATATCTATGCGGTGTTGCCTCATTAGAAATTTATCTGGTTCACCTTGCCTTATTGCCATTAGCGCAACAGCAGCCATTGAGTTTGTTGTTATATATTTTGCTCAACATCATTCTGGTTTATGTGCTATACAAATTGGATAATGTAATCATAAGTAGACTATGAAGTCTGACATTTCTTGAACGACATGAGAAAACTTAGGACCTTTGAAATAGAAAGAATCTCGATAGAAGAGTTTCGTGAGGCAGAGAAACTGCCTCTGGTCGTTGTATTGGACGACGTGCGCTCGATGTACAACGTCGGGTCGGTATTTCGTACTTGCGACGCATTTCGTGTGGAACGGCTCATGCTCTGTGGTATCACCGCTACCCCACCCCACGCTGAAATCCATAAGACAGCACTCGGTGCCGAGGACAGTGTCAGTTGGCAATACAGTGACACGGCATTACATGCTGTGGAAGAACTGCGAAAAGAAGGCTACACGGTGTTTTCAGTAGAGCAGGCGGAAGGAAGTACCCACCTACCATCGTTCGTGCCTCAGAAGGGTCGAAAATACGCCGTAGTGCTGGGTAACGAAGTAAAAGGCGTCCATCAGGAAGTGATAGACGCCAGTGATGGTTGTTTGGAGATACCTCAATACGGCACAAAACACTCAATGAATGTCAGCGTTACCGCCGGTATTGTGATATATCATTTTGTTTTCAATTGAGAATTGGTCTATCCATAATTCTCAATCATATCAGTTCTCTTCCGAGAAATCGCCCTTGCCTACGCCGCAGACAGGGCATACCCAATCTTCGGGAATATCTTCGAAGGCAGTGCCAGGAGCAATGCCGCTATCAGGATCGCCTACTTCGGGGTCGTAAACATAGCCGCAAACGTCGCACACATACTTTTTCATAGTTCTTGTTCTGTTTTTAGGGGTTAATAATATTTACTATTTTTTCGACAATCATGTCGGGTGTGATCCTATTCAGACAAGCATAGTCGCCTCGTGGACAAGGTTTGTTTCCATAGATGCTACACGGGCGGCAGTCTAAATCGGCTATCTGTACGGCATTGGCTTCACTCTGGTTCCAGCCCATGAAACCAGCAAGCGGATGGGTGGCTCCCCAAACTGACACAACTTTCGTGCCGACGAGTGAGGCCATGTGCATGTTGGCCGAGTCCATAGTCAGCATGACGTCAAGGCGGCTCATCAGTTCGAGCTCTTGGTGCATATCCTCAACATGACTGCCGGCAAAGATGCACTGAGGGGTCTGTTTTGTCCACTCGTTGAATACCTTCTCTTCCTCAACTCCACGACCGAAGAGATAGATGCGGCAGTCGGGATAGCGGGCAACAAGGCGCTCTATGACCTCATAGGTGCGCTCAATAGGGTATATCTTACCCTTATGAGCGGCAAAGGGAGCGATGCCGATGCGTGGACCTGCGGGTTGCGACATTAGCAAACTGTTGACAGGCGAAGCGAGCGGCAGATTGGGGTCGAGGAGGGTAGTAAAGTGGTGCTTCTGCAGGTCGACGTCTAAACCCAGTCGGGTAAAGACATCAACGTAATTCTGGAACGAAGTAGGCAGTGGCTTTAGGCGTTTCTTCTTGCCCGGAGCTACCAGCAGATGACGCTGATGACGATGCTTGTCGATATGCTCTACACGATAGTGGCCCAGTCGGAAACGGAAACGCAGGTAGTTACTGCGCAATACGCCGTGGAGGTCGGCTACACAGGTGAACTGTTTGGCCACCAGACGACGATAGAGGGCGTTCAAGCCTTTGATACCATGGTACTCGCTCTTGATGTCGGCTCCCATGAAGTTGACGTTTGGCGCAAGTCCCTCAAAGAATGGTCTCGAACTGTTGCGCGAGAGTACGGTGATGCGCATATCGGGATATTCCTGAGCCAAGGCCCAGATGACAGGCACCGTCATGGCAACATCGCCAAGTGCGGAGAAACGGATGACAAGCAGATGATCGTGCTTCATATAGACTGTAGATCCCTAACTCCCCATTTATTGGGCTTTGGAATATAGCACAGGATTGGTGCTGGGATCGTTGTACATCTTCATCTGACGATAGACCTTCATCACCTTTCGGCCTGCATTGTAGTCTTCAAGTAACTGGTCGATAGCCGTTGAAAGGTCTACTTGCTGCTCCAAAAGTATTCCAAGCTTCAGTCTGCAACGCTCAAGATGGTCGGGCTCGGCATCCTTCCGATTAACTTGCTCCTGCATATGATAAATCTTCAGGGCGAGAATCGACAGGCGGTCGACGGCCCAAGCAGGACTCTCAGTGTTCAGACGGGCATTTGGCTGAGGAGTGACTCCAGAGTAGAGCTGACGGAAATAGCTATCAATCTCCTCTACAAGGTCAGTACGATCCTGATTGGAGTGATCAATGCGACGCTTCAGAGCGAGTGCTTCTACAGGATCTATGTGCGGATCGCGGATAATGTCCTCATAGTGCCACTGTACAGTATCAATCCAGCACTTCAGATAGAGGCTGTATTCAATGCTGTTGCGCTCATAAGGATTACGAATGGGGGTGTCAACATTATCGGTCAGATGATAGTCGTTGATGACCTGCCGGAAGATGTTGTTGGCTTGTTCGGTAAATGTCATATTTCGAATTACTATATGTTTCGAAGTTATTTATAAGTGCAAAACTACGTAAACTTTTCTAATTCCACAACAATTGCAACTGAATTTAAGAAAAAAACAGGATTTTATTCTTATCTTTGCGGCGAAAATATAAAAAATGTCTTGAAATGGCAAAGAAAGACGGGCAGCTGACCCCGATGATGCAGCAGTTTTTCGACTTGAAGAAGAAGCATCCTGATGCGGTGTTACTCTTTCGTTGTGGCGACTTCTATGAGACTTACTGTGAGGATGCTGTTATCGCCTCACAAATACTAGGCATCACGCTGACCAGACGCAATAACGGCTATAATAAGGGTGATGAGATGGCGGGGTTTCCTCATCACGCTCTTGACAGCTACCTGCCTAAGCTCATTCGTGCAGGAAAACGCGTAGCCATCTGCGACCAATTGGAGGATCCGAAACTGACGAAGAAGCTGGTAAAGCGCGGCATCACAGAACTGGTAACGCCTGGTGTGGCCCTGAGCGACAACGTGCTGAACTACAAGGAGAATAACTTCCTTGCTGCCGTTAATTTCGGCCGTACAGCCTGCGGACTCAGTCTACTCGACATCTCTACAGGCGAGTTCCTTGTAGGCGAGGGTACCTATGACTATGTGGAGAAACTCTTGGGCAATCTGCAGCCAAAGGAGGTTCTTTACGAACGGCAACGTAGGGCTGACTTCGAACGCTATTTCGGAACGCGTCACATTACGTTCCAACTCGACGACTGGGTCTTTACCGAGGAGACGGCCCGTCAGAAACTGCTGCGACACTTCGGTGTGAAGTCGCTTAAGGGGTTTGGAGTAGACCACCTGCACAGCGGCATCGTGGCCGCAGGAGCCATTCTACAGTACCTTGAACTGACCCAGCACACCCAGATAGGTCATATCACACAGCTTTCGCGTATAGAAGAGGAGAAATACGTCAGACTCGACAAGTTCACCATCCGCTCGCTTGAGCTCGTCCAGCCGATGCAAGAAGACGGTCGCTCACTGCTCGACGTCATCGATTACACAGTGAGTCCAATGGGATCTCGCTTGCTGCGCCGCTGGCTCGTTTTCCCTTTAAAGGATGTAAAGCCTATAGACGAACGGCTAGACGTGGTAGACACACTCTTCCGTAATCCTGATTTCCGTCGGACGGTAGATGAAGAACTTCGCCGCGTGGGCGACCTTGAGCGCATCGTTTCGAGGGTTGCCGTAGGGCGCGTTTCACCCCGTGAAGTAGTGCAACTGAAGGTAGCCCTCGAGGCCGTTGCAGGCATTAAGCAGGCCTGCGAGGAACTTATAGGAGAGGCTAATGGAACCAATGAGTCCAATAGATCCCATACAATCCTTGAGAAGCTGGCCAGCAAACTGACCCTCTGTGAAGAGATTCGTGACCGCATAGGCCGCGAGATTGTGCCAGACCCGCCGCAGTTAGTGCAGAAGGGTGGGGTAATGCGTGATGGCGTAAATGCTGAGCTCGATGACCTTCGTCGCATCGCTTATAGCGGCAAAGATTACCTGCTACAGCTACAGCAGCGCGAGGCCGAACAAACCGGCATACAGTCATTAAAGATTGGCTACAACAACGTGTTCGGATACTATCTTGAGGTGCGCAATACCTATAAAGACCACGTGCCACAGGAGTGGGTACGCAAGCAGACACTCGCACAAGCCGAACGCTATATCACACAGGAATTAAAGGAATACGAGGAGAAGATTCTCGGAGCTGAAGATCGCATACTCTCACTAGAGGCCCGGCTCTTCGCCGAACTTGTCGCGGCCATCCAGACATTCATACCCCAGATTCAAACCAATGCTGCCATGTTGGCCCATTTAGACTGTCTCGTAGGCTTTGCCAAGGCCGCCGAGGAGCACCGCTATGTGCGTCCCGTGGTCAACGACTCAACGGTGCTAGACATCCGCCAAGGCCGCCATCCTGTCATTGAGACGCAGCTGCCACTCGGTGAACAATATGTGCCTAACGATATCCTTTTGGACAACGACCATCAACAAATTATGATTATCACCGGACCTAATATGGCCGGAAAATCGGCACTTTTGCGCCAAACGGCACTCATCGTACTAATGGCCCAGGTGGGATGCTACGTGCCAGCAGAGAGCGCAAAAATAGGCTTAGTGGACAAAATCTTTACCCGTGTGGGCGCATCGGACAATATTTCGCTAGGTGAATCAACATTTATGGTAGAGATGACAGAGGCCTCGAACATCCTGAACAACGTGTCGCCACGCTCTCTCGTGCTCTTCGACGAACTGGGTCGAGGCACGTCGACCTACGACGGCATATCTATCGCTTGGGCCATTGTTGAGTATCTGCACGAACAGCCTAAGGCACGCGCCCGAACACTCTTCGCCACTCACTATCACGAGCTGAATGAAATGGAAAAGAACTTCCAGCGCATAAAAAACTATAATGTGTCAGTGAAGGAGATTGATGGGAAGGTCATCTTCCTACGGCGCCTGGAACGTGGCGGCTCAGAGCATTCGTTTGGTATCCACGTGGCCGACATAGCCGGAATGCCACACAGCATTGTAAAACGCGCAGAAGTGATTCTAAAGGAGCTAGAGCGCGACAATAGTGGGGTAGGGACAGCAGCCAAGCCCACGGCCGACATTGCGGGTAGTCGAGAAGGCATGCAGCTCTCTTTTTTCCAGCTTGACGATCCTGTGCTTTCGCAGATTCGTGACGAACTGCTGGGACTAGATGTGAATAATCTCACACCTATCGAGGCATTGAACAAGTTGAACGATATAAAGAAAATTCTGAATTAAGCTACAGGCAATTTCAGCAGGAAGCGTGCGCCATCATTATATTCTTCGTCAAGGACGAGATCGCCACCAAGTTTTTGTGCCACCTTCTTACTTACTGTAAGACCAAGTCCAATACCTTGCTCAAAAGAATCTTCCTTATAAAATCCATCGAATATTTTTCCACGTTTTTCCTCAGAGACACCCTTTCCTGTATCGGTAACGGCAATGAGCAACATAGTCTCGTTGTTTAACGTTGAGCAACTCAGTTCGATTGAGCCACGCTTTGTGAATTTCACCGCGTTGTCCAACAGCTGACGAACTATTTTCTCTAAGCCACCTTGATTGGTCTGTATCTGGAAACGATTAAGTAGTCGGCTGCTGTATTTCAATTCTATTGATGAACTTACCTTCTCTCTGTAACTATCGAGGATGCGCTGCAGGAACTGGTTGCAGTATATTTTGTCAGCCTTCAGACTGAATTCGTTCGACTCTTTATCAGCCACACGCAACATCTCATCAACAATATCAGTGATGGCTTGCACATTTACTCTTATACGCTCGAGCAAATCCTGACGCTTCTCCTCCTCCAAATCGATTCCAGGGGTATTAAGCAGTTCGTTAAAACCATTAATAGCATTAAGCGGCGTACGTATCTCATGGCTTACGGAGCGTACAAATTCAGTCTTCATCTTCTCTCCTTCCTCAGCCATAGCCAAAGCAGAGTGCAGTTGTTCATTCTTAGTATTGAGCACTTTGCGGATATGTCGATTGCGATAGCCCCAATAGACCACTAATCCGATGATGATAACAGCCAGAATCAAAGCGATAATGAGCATACGTGTATAACCACGGCTAACCTCCGACTCCGACACAGCCTGCTGAATCTGAGCGTTCAATTGAGTGATGTTAGCAAAAATCATATCGGCATTTATACTATCTATGGCCTCAGCCCGCTGTTTCGAAGCTTCAAGAGCCAAGTCATAGCGCTTCATCATCTGACAGACAATAATGCGCATATCATAGAAATAAAGTGAACTCATATCATTGCTCGGCATCGAACTGAGCATGGCCAACGCTTCACCATATCGACCCTCAAAGGACAGATTTGCTATTTTCAATGCTTCCTCGCCCAACATACTCATATTGGGATTCTGGTTGCGATAGTCCATGTATTTCATATAGGCGGACTTAAAGCCACCAATGTCGTTAATACTGAAACGGATAGATGCCTCAAGAAATAAGTATACCTGCTCATACTGAGGATATAGATGAGCAACTTTACGATAACGCTTAATCCAGTGTTCAGCCTCTATTGGCTCGCGGAACATCAACAGGTTGGCTAGGCGAAGGAAGATATCGGCCTCAAGAATATGATCGTCGGGGTTGATCATTTCCAGACTCTGACGGTAGTAGTATACGGCCATGCGATAACAGCCTCGACTCTCATAGACATAGGCCATAGCATAGTAGACATAGCAGAAACCAGAGTAATTATCCTCCTTAATATTCTCGAGCATGTCGTTAGCCCGTTTCATAGCCTCTACCGAACGGTCATGATCAGCATCATAGAGACAGACATTCAACTCTGTCTTATAGTATTCGCGAAGATCTCCTATGCCACGATAGTAATCGGCCATCTGCTCTGCCAACTGATGATAGTCATCGGTGTAGTCGGGCGCGTTATAGAGGTAGATGAGGCGCTGGTGCATCTCGTTGTAGTCGTTATCATTGACTTCCTCTTGAGCAACGGTAGCCGCCGGCCACAGAAGTATGAGGGCCGTCAGAAGGGAGAGTATAGCAGACTTCAGGTTCATTTCGTTTTAGGTTTCTTTTCTTCGTTATCTCGAACTTATTTTCTTTGCCTTTTTCCACCCCTTCACCATATACCATGCTCCGATGGCCACAAACGGTAAGGAAAGCAGCTGACCCATGTCGAAGAGCATGCCTTCCTCGAAAGCTTCCTGCACCTCTTTCGTATACTCGATGAAGAAGCGGAAAGTGAAAATATAGGTGAGACAGAGACCGAAGTAGAAGCCGGTGCCTACCTGAGGGATGATGACTCTTTGCTGGTGGTTGTTGGCCATTGGTTTTGAGTTGTTGGTGCTCTTCCTATAGATGACCCACATGATAACGAAAAGGAGTGCGTAGGCGATGGCCTCGTAAAGCTGACCAGGATGACGCGGCTGCATATCGACGCGTTCGAAGACGAACGCCCAGGGTACGTCAGTCACACGACCTATTATCTCAGAATTCATCAAGTTGCCCAGTCGGATAAAACAGGCTGTAATGCCAGTGGCAATGGCGATATTGTCGAGAACACGCCACAAGCCTACACCTGTATGACGGACATAAAGCAGCAAGGCAAGGATTATGCCCAGTGTACCACCGTGCGATGCCAATCCCTGATAACCTGTCATATGCCAAGAACCGTACTGGTCAATATGGATTGGGAGCAACATCTCCACAAAGCCTTTCCACGACGTAAGAAAATAGTCGGGCTGGTAGAAGATGCAATGGCCCAGACGTGCGCCTAGCAAGATGCCTATAAAACAGTAAAGAAACAGCGGGTCGAAGAGCTCGTCTTTTATCTCCTGTTCCTTGAACAGTCGTTTCACAACCAGGTAGGCCAGCAACAGTCCCATCAGCCAGCACAGCGAGTACCAGCGGAAGGCCAGCGGCCCGATATGGAATGCCTCAAAAGAGGGGTTCCAAAGGATGTATGCAATGATATTCATAGATACTTTTTTTTAGGACTTATAGGTCTTATAGGTCCTATGGGTCTTATAGGTCCTATACGTTAAATCGGAAATGCATGATGTCGCCGTCCTGCACCACATAGTCCTTACCCTCGACACCCATCTTGCCTGCCTCGCGGACAGCGGCTTCTGAGCCGTATTTCAGATAGTCTTCATATTTGATTACCTCGGCCCGTATAAAGCCCTTCTCGAAATCGGTGTGGATGACGCCGGCACACTGTGGAGCCTTCCAGCCCTTCTTGTAGGTCCATGCCTTTACCTCCATCTCGCCGGCAGTAATAAACGTCTCAAGGTTCAACAGGGCATAGGCTTTCTTGATCAGGCGGTTCACACCGCTTTCCTCCAAGCCCAGCTCCTCAAGGAACATTTGCTTGTCTTCGTACGACTCCAGTTCGGCAATGTCTTCCTCCGTCTTGGCGGCAATGACCATTGTCTCGGCACCTTCCTCATGGGCTATAGCCTCTATTTTCTTGGTGAATTCGTTGCCGCTTTTGGCATCTGTTTCTCCTACATTGCAAACGTATAGCACGGGCTTGGCCGTGAGCAGGAAGAGGTTGCGGGCGCAGTCCTGTTCTTCTTTGCTCTCAAACTCCACCACACGGGCGTTCTTGCCCTGGTCGAGCACCTCCTTGTAGGCCTTCAGCACAGTTACCTCCACCTTTGCTTCCTTGTTGCCGGCGGCAGCTGCCTTCTCGGTCTTGGCCAGTCGGCCTTCAATGGTCTCTAGGTCTTTTAGCTGCAACTCTGTATCGATAATCTCTTTATCACGAAGAGGGTCTATGGTTCCGTCGACGTGGGTGATATTATCATCCTCAAAACAACGTAACACGTGGATTATAGCGTCCGTCTCACGAATGTTTCCGAGGAACTTGTTGCCCAAACCTTCGCCTTTAGAGGCACCTTTCACCAGTCCCGCGATGTCTACTATCTCGCATGTTGCGGGGACGATGCGTCCGGGATGCACCAGTTCGGCGAGTTTCGTCAGTCTCTCGTCTGGCACGGTGATAACACCTACGTTGGGTTCTATCGTACAGAAGGGGAAGTTAGCTGCCTGCGCCTTTGCGCTCGACAGACAGTTGAAAAGCGTCGACTTACCAACGTTCGGTAAGCCTACGATACCACATTTTAATGCCATTTCTTCTATCTAAACGTTTAAATCGGCTGCAAAGGTAGTGCAAATCGAGCGAAATATAAAGAAAAATTTTCTTTTTCTTTTATTTCCGAGATGTAGCCTACTTTCTTGCGAAGCAAAATGGTACGACTAAGTGAGTAAAAATCCAAATATATATAGTTTAGTAATGCATTTTTCTTTGGAAAAGATTGTGCAATATAAATATTATCTCTATCTTTGCAGCGGTATCGGGGAGAAATCCCGAACCGCAGATGCATTAGCTTATTATTTCGCACTTACCGAAAAGACCTCGGAAATCGTTTTGGAATAGTTCGATTTAAGAAGCGAGGGAAAGCCTACAAAGGTATCCCCTGTCAACACTATAATGCTATGCAACACGCTTTGGCGTGGAGCATTCTTATATGTTGACAGGGGTTCCAATCCGAGGTCTGCCCCTTAGGTAAGTGCATAAGAATGGCCACGCCATTCTTTTGTGCCATTTCCTTTTTGCAGATGTCTTAACATGGAGTAATAACTAAACCAAAATGAATGCCTATGAAGTAATAACAGTATCATTTAAAACGTTTGAAAATTTCTTTTATGTACATGTTCTTATTTGTACATCCTTAAATCACTAAAAACCGACGAGCCGATGGGATATAACTGGCAAAAATTAATATGAAAAAGATTTTATTTGCTATTGCCGCTTTGACTATTGTTGCTATGGGCAGTATAGTTAATGCTGCTAACTACGAAACGACAAAAGACGATACCACAGTAATGATACAATCAAGCCAATCTGTAACAGTTTGGTGGATCAGAAACAGTGGTAATCTTTGGATTAAGACCAAGAAAACAGGTAATTATAATAGTGATGAAAACACGCTTTCTGTAGGTCATGATACCTATAGGGTAAGTGAAAACCCATACTATGGTGATGATGACAAACACGGCCGTGGTTCTTATCGTTATGTCGCTGGCGGTGAATATTATTTCAATTTATAATAGTCTACAAAAGGAGTAGACGTTAAACAGAAACTATGAAAAAGATTTTTATATCATTAGTTATTTTCACTGGGATGATAGCAAGCGTTATGGTATTCAGTTCATTCAATTCGCCGAAGGAAGAGACAAGCACTGAATATCTGCAAAGCGAAATGGCTACCAATGATGCATGGAAATTATTCCGAGAAAAAGTACCATATTGTGATGCAGAACATGATAAATGTGAAGGCTACGGAAAAGTTTGGGTTAACACTGACACTTATCAAATAGCATTCCAACCAGAAGGCGTCGGCACTAAATATGATTTAAGCGAATATACTAAAAAAGAAGGATATAATATGCGCTTTTGGTGGAGTAATAGTTTTCACTATGTAAATATTTATGTTCCCAAATCTGTCTTTGAATGATGAGAAATAACAAAGAACTATGAAAAAACTATTTGCACTTTTATTGCTTGTATGGGCTATTATGTCCTTGTCATCATGTGGAACCTATTCAGGTTATACCTCTGAGGATTATTATAGGAATGGTTATAATATGGGAGTAATCCTCCGTGGTGGTAATGAGTCAGAACTTCTAAGGAGATAATAATAGGACAAAATTCATAATCCCCTATAGAAAGACTTCGGGAGGCCGCAGCTGAATCACTTGCGGTCTCCCGATTTTCCATCTATACTTATAAAGTAAAAATGACTTGAATCTAATTCCATAGTAACAGTTAGCATACTCTCTCGTTTTCAGTTTTTAAAGCTGAAGGCGAGATTTTTGTTTTTATGACTTACTGATTTCAGCGGCAATGTCATTGAGCCGAAGGCAGCGCTGGCGCATGTTTGTTATCTTTTCATTTTGGTAGGGATACGGACTCAGCATGAGCAGGCGGCCTTCAGCGCAAGCCATGAGATAGTGGGGCTGTGGCTTAAAGAAGGAAGGGAAGCCTTTCAATAGCAGGACAATAAGAGGGAGTTTTGCTTCCAAAATGGCTGTGGCAATCTGTTTCTCGCCAGGACTGATACAGGGAGAGACGATGATGGCGCCTTGTTGAGCTGCATTCAGGAAGTATCGTTTGCCTTCTTCTATCTCGTTCTGGTAGAGGTGGCGCGAGCATTGTACCTGTAGTTTAACAGGTTTATTAAGAAGGGACGTATTGCCCATGGCCTCCATCTCGATGCCTGCTACGGATAGTTTGCCCAAGGGCTTGAAATATTGAGGGCTTGCCTGTTTCAGCAAGAGCCGCCTGGGGTTGTCATCAAGGTAATCCAACATGCGCTGCAGTTGGCCTTCTTGTAGTAGGATGCGGTCGTTGTAGCCAGATTCCCAAATTGTGCCAGTAGTGGGGTGTTTTGTTGACTGAGGCAATGCCTCAGTATACGGTACGGAGGGGGCTGGCTGGGTAGATGGGGACACGGGAGATGTGATGACACATAGCTCTCGTGCAGCCTTTCTAGTTCCACTCTTAAAGCCATTGATGATGACGCCCAGATGGCGAGGCAAGTCTTCTTTTACAAAGAGCACTCCATGGATATGGTCTGGCATGATACAAAGCTTGATGACAGACACCTCGGGATAATGAGCATGAATGTCTAACCAGCAGGCTTTCACTTTTTCTCCTAATGGAGATAGGACGACATGAGGCTTGTTATTGCCACTTGTGGCCATAGGGTCGCCTTTTAATGTGCCGAATAAAGGCAATCGGCCTTCAGTGGCCATCGTTATCATATATATGCCTCGCTTGGTATAGTCGTGCTCATCACAACGACGTTTCATGGAGGGTTTCTTTTCCTGTTGCTTTGACCACTCAATGCGCCTTTTCTTTATTTCGTTCATAGGTTGTCTCCTTTTTTGTTGGGTTGACTGAGGCATTGCCTCAGTGTACTGGACGGAGGCTAGTGCGCTTCGAGCCAGTTATGGCCAAAACCAGAATCAGCAACAAGGGGTACTTGCATGTGGAAAGCGTTCTGCATCTCCTCGAGGACGATGGCTTCCACGCGCTCTTTCTCTTCGGGATAGACCGAGAAATTGAGTTCGTCATGCACCTGGAGGATCATTTTCGAACGGATGTTTTCTTCCTTGAAACGACGGAAGATGCGAATCATCGCCACCTTGATGATGTCGGCAGCTGTTCCCTGAATGGGAGCATTGATGGCGTTGCGCTCGGCAAAACCGCGGACGGTGGCGTTCTGCGAATTGATGTCGGGCAGGTAGCGGCGACGACCGAAGAGGGTAGTGGCATAGCCCTTTTCGCGGACGGTCTGCTTGGAACGTTCCATGTAGTCGTGTACCTGTGGGAATGTCTCAAAGAAGCCATCGATGAGTTTCTTTGCTTCGTCACGGCTTATGTCGAGACGCTCGGCCAGTCCGAAGACGGTGATGCCGTAGATGATGCCGAAGTTGGCGCGCTTCGATTTTGTACGCTCGTCGCGACTCACCTCATCAATACCTTTTTTATAAATAGTAGAGGCCGTAGCCGCATGCAGGTCTTTGCCTTCTCGGAAAACACGAATCATGTTCTCATCGCCTGAAAGGTGAGCCATCACGCGCAACTCAATCTGACTGTAGTCGGCCGAAAAGAACAGGCAACCAGGTTCAGGCACGAAAGCTTTGCGTATCTCCTTTCCGTCTTCGCCGCGCACAGGGATATTCTGCAGGTTGGGGTCGGAAGAAGAGAGACGGCCGGTAGCCGTGACTGTTTGGTTGAATGAGGTGTGGATATGTCCTGTACGACTGTTGATAAGGGTAGGGAGGTTGTCGACGTAAGTGCCGAGCAGCTTCTTCAGTCCGCGATGCTCCAGGATCTTTGCTACAATTGGGTGTTTGGCATGCAGCTGCATCAGCACTTCCTCAGAGGTGACGAATTGTCCCGTCTTAGTCTTCTTCGGCTTATCAATGATTTTCAGTTCGCCGAAGAGCACGTCGCCAACCTGTCGTGGCGAAGCGATGTTGAAAGAGTGTCCTGCCAGTTCGTAGATTTCGCGTTCTATGCTGTTCATGCGTTCGGTCAGCTCAAGGGAAGTCTGGCGGAGCGAATTGGTGTCGAGGCATACACCTGCCATCTCCATTTCGGCCAATACTGGCATAAGCGGCATCTCGATGTCGTAGAAAAGTCTTTCGCAGTCCTGCTTACGAAGTTCTTCTTCCAGTTTGTTTTTCAGCTGTAACGTGATATCTGCATCCTCACAGGCATATTCATACACCTGAGTAGGGGAGAGGTCACGCATAGATCGTTGGCCCTTACCTCGTGGTCCTATCAGTTCGTCAATGTGAACGGTCTGATAGCCAAGATAGGTCTCGGCCATGTAGTCCATGTTGTGACGCAGTTCGGGTTGGATGAGGTAATGTGCAATCATGGTGTCCCACATCGGGCCGGCAAGATGGATGTTATAATTTCTTAAAACTTCTAAATCGTATTTGATGTTCTGCCCGACTTTAAGAATTTCAGGATCTTCGTAGACGGATTTGAACATATTAACAATTCGCAACGCTTCTTCACGATTTGCGGGAATCGGAACGTAAAAGGCCTCATGAGGGGCTACCGAGAAGCTCAAACCCACCAATTCAGCATCGATTGCATTGGTCGAAGTGGTCTCTGTGTCTAAACTGAGAATTTTGTTTGTCTTGAAAATCGAAACGATTCGAAGCATTTCCTCCTCATTTTCAACGAGTTGATAATTATGGGGGATTGTTTTTATGGTCTCAAAACTAGAAGATTTCGGGCTCTCCTCGGCGACGGATTGAAAATCGTCAAACAGAGAGAGTTGTCCATTAATAGGTTTTTGCTTCTTTTCAACTTTTTTAAGGACTCTATCTTTCAGCGACTTAAACTCTAGTTGGTCGAAGAGTTTTCCAAGTTTTTCTTCATCAGGTTGATTAAGGACGAGATTATCGAGAGTGATATCGATGGGAACGTCGGTTTTTATCGTTGCGAGGAAATAAGACATGCGGATGTCGCTTTCATGTTCAGCGACTTTTTTCTGAAGAGCACCTTTCAGTTCGCCGGTGCGTTTCAACAACTCCTCAACCGAGCCGAATTCATTGATGAGTTTCACGGCTGTCTTCTCACCCACGCCTGGACAGCCTGGGAAGTTGTCAGCAGAGTCACCCATGAGGGCCAGAAGGTCGATGACTTGGGCAGTTTTTGCAATGCCGTATTTCTCGCAGACCTCAATGGGACCCATGGTCTCGTATCCACCACCATGACGCGGACGGAAAATCTTCACATTGTCGGAGACGAGTTGACCGTAATCCTTGTCGGGGGTGAGCATGAAGACGGAAAGGGGCTCTGTGCTGGGAACGGAGTTTACCGAACTGGAGAGGCGAGTGGCGAGGGTGCCTATGATGTCGTCAGCCTCATAACCATCGACCTGAAGCACAGGGATATGCCAGGCCTCGAGCAGTTCCTTGATGATAGGTACGGCCTTAGTAATATCCTCAGGTGTCTTTTCGCGCTGGGCCTTGTATTCTGGGAAGGCATCACTACGGAAAGTGGGACCGTGAGGATCGAAAGCTACGGCTAAGTGGGTAGGCTGTTCTTTTTCAAGCACCTCCATAAGAGTGTTGATGAACCCGATGATTGCTGAGGTGTTCAGTCCTTTCGAATTTATGCGTGGGTTCTTGATGAAAGCATAGTACGAACGATAGATGAGTGCGTAAGCGTCGAGAAGAAAAAGCTTCATATCTGAATTGAGAATTGAGTGTTGAGAATTGAGTGTTCAGAAAAATCGTGTAAAAATACTAAATTTTTTCTCATATAACGAAGTTTTTCACTATTTTTGTCACAAAATTTCGATAAGCATGGATTTTCTGGAACTCATCAAACACCCTATTGAGCAAGATTTGCGCGATTTCATCGAACTCTTCAACCAATCGTTGACCCACGACGACGGTCTGTTGTCTCAGGCATTGGCACATATCCGTCAGCGAGGAGGAAAACGAATGCGCCCGATGCTCATTCTGTTGATGGCCAAGAATTTTGGGAGTGTGAGCGATGTGACCCAGCATGCTGCTGTAGGACTGGAATTACTCCATACAGCCTCGCTCGTTCACGATGACGTAGTAGACGAGAGTGCTGAGCGTCGTGGACAGGCTTCAGTTAATGCTACTTACGATAATAAGGTGGCCGTACTCGTGGGCGACTATATCCTCTCAACGGCGCTCCTTCACGTTTCGAAGACTGGTAATCAGCGTATTGTTGAATATTTGGCTGAACTCGGTAGGACTTTGGCAGCAGGTGAGATTCTTCAACTGTCAAACATCCAGAATCAGGAAATCTCAGAGGATGTATACTACCAGATTATCAAGAACAAGACAGCTGCACTTTTTGAAGCCTGTGCTGCCATTGGTACGCTCTCGGCCAACGCTGCTGAGATTGACGTGCAAAAGGCCAAGGAATTTGGGCAGAACCTGGGCATCATGTTCCAGATTCGTGACGACATCTTCGACTACTACGACTCCAGCGAGATAGGCAAACCCACAGGTGCCGATATGGCTGAAGGCAAGTTGACACTACCAGTTATCTATGCCCTGAACAATGCCCACATGGACTCGATGATAACACTTGCACGCAAGGTGAAACAGGCTGAAGTAAACGCTGATGAAATAGCTGTTTTGGTTGAGTTCACCAAAGAGAAAGGTGGCATCGAATACGCTGAACAACGCATGCGCGACTACCATAAACTCTGCATGCAGTATATCGACGAAAATGTTTCTGATGACGATTTACGTTCAGCTCTTTCTGCCTATATAGATTTTGTTATTCAGCGAAAAAATTGAACAAATTTATTCCATTAGAATTAGCTCCTTATTCCATTAGTTTAACATTGTTAAACCAATAGAATTGTTTTCTTATTTCAACGGAGTTGTTTTCGCATTCAAATTCCGCCGTTATTCCATTGAAATAAACCTGGAGGTTCAATGGAATAACGGCGGAGGTTTTTAAATTGAAATTTAGAAGAACTTCACCTCTTCGCCTACGACCTCACTGAGCAGCAGATTGGCCAGACGACTAGTGCCGAGGCGGAGGTACTTGTTGGTGAGCCATTTTTCGCCCAGCACCTCCTTGACGATAGTGTAGTAGATGAGTGCATCCATCACCGAATTGAGACCACCTGCAGGCTTGAAACCAATCATAATGCCTGTCTGGTCGTAGTATTCCTTGATGGCCTGGCACATGACGTAGGCAGCCTCGGGTGTAGCAGCGGGCTCAAGCTTACCTGTAGAGGTCTTAATGTAGTCGGCACCTGCATACATCGACAGAATAGACGCAATCTTGATGTTCTTAGCCGTTTTCAGACATCCTGTCTCGAGGATCACCTTCATGTCGTGCTCACCACAGGCTTCCTTCTGCTGCTGAATCTCGTCGACAACTGTCTCGTAGTCACCCTCAAGGAAGGCACCAACATTCATCACAATGTCTATCTCGGTTGCCCCATCCTTGACGGCCAGCTGCGTCTCAATGGTCTTCACCTCAATGAGACTTTGGCTTGAAGGGAACGAGCCACTGACGCACGCCACTTCGACACCCTCTACCTCAAGCGTCTCGCTGACGGTACGTGCAAACTTGGGATAGACGCAGATGGTGGCCACGTGGGGTAGACCGGGATAGGCCTCTTCAAATTGGTTTACTTTCTCAGTAAAAGCCATGACTGAGGTCTCCGAATCGGTAGTTTTCAGAGTGGTCAGCTCGACGCTGCCCATAAGGAATTTCTTCACCTCAGGTGTATCGTTCTCATGCACCTTCTCGGCAATCAGTTTCTTCACGGCAGCACTTACCTGTTCGTCGGTCAGGTCAAGATTGTATTTCTTCAGAGCCTGTTCGATGCGGCTCTCAGCATGTGCATGATGATGTTCATGCTCGTGATCATGATGATGTTCGCTCATAATGTTGTTGAATTTATAGGTTTATTTTTGGTTTTTAAAAACGGAGTTTCTAATTCCTCATCAATACCATCTGCAGAAAAAGCAGGATGATAGCGGCTAACATGATGAAGATGTACTGACGGTTCTCACGCTCATACTCTTTCCAGTGGAAGGCTTTGTAGATTATAACAGCCAACATCAGAAGCAGACCTACACCGCAAGGCCAAGCTCCGTAAACGACGTTTATGACGAAGGAGAGCACTATGCCAATGGCCAGTAGAAGGATGCCTGCCATCTCGAGTTCGCGTAGGTATTTCTTCATTTTATTCTTTTCTTTTTCAGACCGATAGGTCTTATGTGAACTATTAGACTAATGGGACGAATGGCTCTACTCCTTGTTTTTAGTGTCCATACAGATAGTGACCGGACCATCGTTAGTGAGGCTTATCTGCATGTTCGCTCCGAATTCGCCAGTGGCTACTTCTCGCCCTATAGCCTCGCTCAGTTTGCGACAGAAACTCTCGTAGAGTGGTACAGAAATCTCATGACGGGCAGCTTTGAACCAAGAGGGACGATTGCCTTTTTTGTAACTGGCAAAAAGCGTGAACTGGCTTACCACCAGACAGCTGCCACCTGTTTCTAATATGCTGCAGTTCATCACGCCGTTTTCGTCGTCGAAGACTCTCAAACCGGCTACTTTCTTAACCAACCAGTCTACATCCTCCTCAGTATCTTCTTCGCATACACCAAGCAGAATCATAAAGCCCTTTCCGATGCTGCGTTTCTTTTTTGTTGGCTTATCTCCAGCCTGTTGGTCAACTCTTCCTCCAGCATTGTTTTCGTCGTCCAGAATGGCCACTTTTGCCTCTGTAACGCGTTGTATCACTATTCTCATGCGTAGATTATTTCTCGACTCTAGAACGCTCAGAGGCGTTTCCTACTACTTTGATGTTGCAAAAATAGGAGTTTTTCTCTATTCTTCCAAGTCTTTTAGCGCCTTTTTAAACTGTTGACTCCTCTTTGTGGAAGTGTTGGAACAGTATTTCAGCTTTCGACGATCCAACAATAGACGTAAGTGTCTCTATATCAGCTTCTTTTATACGCTTCAAGCTCTTCAATTTCGCCAATAGCAGGTCTTTCGTCTTCTGTCCGATACCTTTTATCTCGTCGAGTTCCGATTGCAGAGCGTGTTTGGAGCGTTTGTCTCGGTGGAAAGTGATGGCAAAACGGTGAACTTCGTCCTGCAACTGTGTAAGAACGTAGAAGAGTTCGCTATTTGTCTTCAGTTGTACGCTTATAGGTGGGAAACCGTAGAGCAATTCATTGGTTCGATGCCGGTTGTCCTTGGCTAGACCAGCGATAGGAATATCGAGGTGCAGTTCGTCTTGAATGACCTGACGTATTACCTCCATCTGGCCACGTCCGCCATCAGCCACGATGAGGTCGGGTAGGGGTTGGTCTTCCTCTATCAATCTATTGTATCGACGGTACACTACCTCTTTCATCGAAGCATAATCATCTGGCCCAGCAACAGTCTTAATGTTATACCGCTTGTAATCGCTCTTCGAAGGTTTCATTTTTTTGAATACAACGCAGGCAGCTACAGCATCACTACCAGAGATATTCGAGTTGTCGAAACACTCAATCTGATATGGCAATTTAGGCAATCCTAACTTCTCCTGCAACTCCTTCATCAAGCGCACCTGTTTCTGCTCTGGATTCAATTTCTCAGCCTGTTTAAGACGGTCGAACTTATATTGTTTTCCGTTCATCTGCGACAGTTCCAAGAGAGTCTTCTTGTCGCCCAATTTAGGTATAGTAAAACGTACGTTTTCGAGTTCCATTTCTGGATCGAAAGGTACAACTATCTCCTTACTTTTGCTCTGGAAACGCTCTCGCATTTCTATAATACCCAGTTGTAATAGTTCCTGTTCTGTCTCTGCCAAACGCTTCTTAAATTCAAACGTAAAACTTTGGTTTATCGATCCATTAGAAACATGCAAATAGTTAACGTAAGCCACCTTCTCGTCGCTGGTGATGGAGAAGACATCGATATCGTTGATTGTATGCGAAACAACCTCACTCTTCGATACGAAACTGTCTAAGAGGAGGTACTTACGCTTCACTTCCTCTGCCTCTTCGAATCGTAGTTCCTCTGCCAATTGCAGCATCTCTTCATGCAGTTGTCGTTGAATTTCGCGAGTATTACCCTTCAGAATTTCTCTTGCCTGTGCGATATTTTTTTGATAGTCATCCCACGATTGTCTATTCACACATGGCCCTCCACAATTTTTGATGTGGTACTCCAAACAAACGGTATATTTACCACTTTCAACCCCTTCTTTTGTAAGCGGTTGCCGACATGTTCGAGGTTTGTATGCCTTGTTAATTAATTCCAGGATGGCATTCATCGTACCAACATGCGAGTATGGGCCATAGTAAGTACCCCACTTTTTATTGATAGTACGAGTACGGAAGATACGAGGTAGATATTCGTTCGTGATGCAAATACTGGGATAGGTTTTACCATCCTTCAACAATACGTTGTAACGAGGATTATACTTCTTAATCAACGAGTTCTCAAGGAGTAATGCATCCTCCTCTGTATTCACTACAGTATAGCTGATATCCCATATCTTAGACACCAGAACCTTTGTCTTGAATCGGTCGACCTCTGTATGGAAATAACTTGAGACACGTGACTTGAGATTCTTGGCCTTGCCTACATAGATGATAACGTGGTTTTCATCATAGTATTGATAGCTACCAGGTTTTTCTGGCAGCCTAGACACTATCCCCTTCAAATAGGACAAACGCTTCTCGTTTTCTTCCTTTGTCATACGTTATTGTTCCACGTGAAACAATTCAGAAATCTTTGCTTATCCAACAATCATAAAGATGATACGAAAAGTTTCATGCTTAGGTGAATTGCAAAGTGTTAGATTGTCATAAGGGTTGTCAATTCAACATCCTTAAGGAAATCACGACCATGAAGACCTTCATCAGTAATCTCGATGATAAAGTTCATGTAGATTTTCTTTGGATTGAAATGATTTACAAGTTTCCAAACAGCTTTAGCCGTACCGCCAGTAGCCAGAAGGTCATCGTGTATAAGGACAACGTCATTTGTGTCGATTGAATCGAGATGCATTTCGATTGTATCAACACCATATTCCTTCGAGAATGATTCTTTTATGACGGTAGAAGGAAGCTTTCCTGGTTTACGCGCCAAGACAACACCACAACCTAATTTGGCGGCTAAGGCAGCAGCCATTACAAAACCTCGACTTTCAATACCTACGATTTTAGTAATTCCTTTATCTTTGTAAAGTTCATACATTTCATCGAGCATAATCTTCATGCACTCTGCATTCTTGTAGAGAGTCGTAACATCACGGAAATTGATTCCTTTTTTTGGAAAATCAGGAATACAACGTAAATTTTCTAACAATACTTTGTTGTTCATAATTAATTAATATTTCAAGTTATCAGTTTAGTGAATCTGTCAGTCTAATAGTATTGTTTCACGTGAAACAAATGTGAGGATATTTAAAGTTTATCGTCCCATTATGACGAGCAGAGCGTTAATATCACTAGGGCTTACTCCAGGAATACGACTAGCTTGGGCCAGAGTATGTGGTTGTATGGCTGTGAGTTTTTGTCTTGCTTCTGTCGAAAGACTGCGAATATCATTAAAACTAAATGATGCAGGAATACGTATGTTTTCGAGACGATGCATCTTTTCAGCAACTATTCTTTCGCGTTCGATATAACCTTTATATTTAATACGAATCTCAGCTGCTTCAGTAATTTCCTCGCGACGTTCATTAATACTCATAACTAGCTCATGTAGCTCAGGAATCATCTCCTGGAGGTTATGGAAGTTAAGTTGAGGACGAGCCAAAAGTTCTGTAAGTTTAACACCAAATTGTAATGGGGTGGTTCCAACGGATTCAAGTTTGGAATTAATCAGTTTTGGTTTAATCGGAAACTGGCTGCAGAAAGTTTCGATTCTTTCGATAGCAGATTTTTTCTTTAACCAATGATCATATCGTTCACGTGAGGCAAGTCCTAAACGATAAGCTTTTTCAGTAAGGCGTGCGTCAGCATCATCTTGTCGAAGTAAGATACGGTATTCAGCACGTGAAGTGAACATACGATAAGGTTCGTCAACGCCCTTAGTCACGAGGTCGTCAATAAGAACGCCTATGTAAGCCTCATCACGTCCAAGAGTGAATCCTTGAGTAACAGAACTGGTAGCATTCTCTTCCGTAGGAGTTAAGAAAGGAGAATCAGTAGTAAGAGATCCAGCTTTTAGAGCAGCATTAACACCTGCAACAAGACCTTGACCTGCAGCCTCCTCATAGCCAGTGGTACCATTCACCTGACCAGCAAAAAAGAGTCCGTCAACTAGTTTCGATTCTAGGGTATGACGCAATTGTGTAGGGTCGAAATAGTCATATTCTATGGCATAACCAGGACGATAGACCCTAACATTTTCAAATCCTTCAATATGATGCAGAGCCTCTATCTGGACATCCATTGGCAAGGAAGAAGAAAAACCATTAAGATACATTTCATTAGTCTCAGCACCTTCAGGTTCGAGGAAAAGCAGGTGTTGGACTCGGTCAGGGAATGTGACGAGTTTAGTCTCAATAGAGGGGCAGTATCGCGGTCCGATTGATTGAATCTGACCATTATAAAGCGGAGAGTCACCCAAACCAGAACGGAGAATTTCATGAACCTTCTCATTAGAATAACATTCCCAGCAAGGAAGCTGCGGAAGATTAACATGAACCTTTCCAGTAGGGGAGTTCTCAAAAGCTCCATCTAATTGTCTTCCCATAAAGGAGAAACCATAGGGACGAAGTTCGCCGTCTTGTCGACGAAGCTTAGAAAAGTCAATAGAACGTTTGTCAAGTCGTACAGGCGTACCTGTCTTCATACGATACGAACGAATGCCTAGACGAGTAATGCTTTCAGTAAGATGTTCAGCGGCCGGCTCAGCTATGCGTCCTCCTTTAACCATCTTACGCCCAATATGCATCAGTCCGTTTAGGAATGTACCAGCAGTAATCACAACACAGCGGGCACGAAGTTCACAGCCCCAAATAGTACGTACGCCTACAACATGAGGCAAGGGCTTCTCTAAAGAGGAATCAGACGAAGTTGAGGTTGTGGTAGCTTCACTTTCA